>JACCDW010630775.1_pt1 | contig 11450 bp, 13 predicted proteins | sample 7449781 | NCBI WGS metagenome assembly JACCDW01 (sample SAMN15323449, study PRJNA562643) | freshwater metagenome | isolation source: river surface water | place: USA:Blue River Watershed | collected 2017-08-18
ATCGCGCCAGACAAATGGTTTCAGAAAGACTCTCATCTATGGACGGAGCAATTCCGGATGGCATTGTTTCGCGTATGGGGCCCATTAGTTCGATCATGGGTGAGATTATGCAAATTGCCATTCCGATTGATGAAGCTAAGATTTCATCCATGCAGGTTCGCGAGTATGCTGATTGGGTTCTGCGACCTAGGTTGATGGCTATCCCCGGGGTAGCGCAAGTCATTCCTATTGGCGGACAAGTCAGGCAGTTTCAAGTACAACCGAATACTCGTCGTATGGCGGAGCTAGGTCTTAGCATATTGCAGATTGAAGATGCATTGCGGGGCTACTCTGCAAATACGTCTGGTGGATTTCTTGAGTCCAATAATCGTGAATATCTTATTCGTCATATAGGGCGAACTTCTAGCCTTGAAGATTTAAAGAACATTGCCGTATCGAACCGCAACGGACAAACAATACTTTTAAGACAAGTTGCCGATATTACTTTTGCACCAGCAGTTAAGCGAGGCGATGCCGGTTATGAAGGTGGGCCAGCAGTCATTCTAGGTGTACAAAAACAACCTTCAGCAGATACGGTAGTGCTAACAAAAAAGATTGAATCGGCTATTACAGAATTAAAGCAGGGTTTGCCAACTGGCATGGATGCTCCGAAAGTAACATTTAGGCAGGCGAGCTTTATTGATGCATCCATTAGCACTTTAGAGGGTAAGCTCATTGGCGCATCAATTTTTGTTGCTGTAGTGCTGTATTTCTTTTTAGGAACAATTCGTCCAGTTCTCATCTCATTAACAGCAATTCCAGTTTCAATTCTGTTAACTGCTCTGGTTTTTAAGTATTTTGGTTTATCAATTAATACGATGACTTTAGGAGGCTTAGCCATTGCAATCGGCGGCCTGGTTGATGATGCAGTGGTTGATGTGGAAAACGTGATTCGTCGCCTAAGAGTAAACCTGGATAAAGCATCTTTAGATCGATTAAGTCCACTAGCAATTGTGAGAGCCGCCTCGCTTGAGGTAAGAACCGGAATTATCTATGCTACAGCCATCATTGTTTTGGTATTCATCCCATTATTTGCACTACCAGGTATAGAGGGGCGACTATTTGCGCCTTTGGGTATTGCATTTATAGTCTCTACTCTTGCATCACTTTTAGTTTCAGTCACTATCACGCCAGTACTCTGCTTTTACCTGCTGCCCTCAATGCAGTCCCTGAGGGATCACGATACAAAGATTGTCACTTGGCTTAAAAGCCATTATGAGGTTCAGTTATCAAGGTTGTTAACGACGCCTAAAAAGCCTCTGATGTATGCTTTTGCATCTGTCATAGTAGCTGCTGCCAGTGTTCCCTTTATGGCGAGCTCATTTTTACCGCCCTTTAACGAAGGGACTTTACTGATCGGACTGCGTTTAAATCCTGGTGTCTCTCTCTCTGAATCGGCAGGCGTAGCTAGCCAAGCAGAAAAGTTAGTCAGGCAGGTTCCTGAAGTGACTTATGTTGGACGCAGGAGTGGCCGCGCAGAGTTGGACGAGCATGCGGAAGGTGTACACGTTAGCGAGTTAGATGTTGGTTTAAAGCCTGCGGGTGATTTAGATCGCTCCATGGCTGAGATACAGGCAGATATCAGGTCAAGATTAGTTAACTTACCCGCTGCAATTGCGATCGGTCAGCCAATCTCACATCGAATAGATCACATGCTTTCAGGAGTTCGGTCCCAAATTGCAATTAAGATTTTTGGCGATGATTTAGATGTGCTGCGTAGCCAAGCCGATCTTTTGAGATCCAAATTAGCGGGCATTGAAGGCTTAGTTGATCTAGAAATAGAAAAGCAGGTTTTAGCGCCACAAATTAAGGTCCGAATTGATTACGATAAAGCAGCGCAATACGGGGTTTCAACATCTCAGATTATGGCCACCTTGCAGGGCATGGTTGAGGGGGAGAGACTCTCACAAATTATTGAAGGTAATCGACGGTTTGCCTTAGTGATCAAGTTACCAGACTCAGCAAGAAATTTAGAAGGTCTTGCTGATATCTTGATTGATACGCCAAATGGAAAAATTCCACTCTCAAAAATTGCTAGCATTGAGGATGGGGATGGCCCAAATCAAATTAGCAGAGACGGCGGTAAGCGAAGAATTGTCTTATCGGCTAATGCATCAAAGCGTGCCCTGTCGGATATAGTGGCTGACATTAGAGCTGTTATTTCTAATCAGACTCTTCCAGAGGGTTACTTTATCACCTTGGATGGTCAATTTAAAGCGCAAGAAGAGGCATCTAAAGTAATTGGTTTGCTATCAATTGGATCATTTCTTTTGATGTTTGCGGTTTTAAATAACCGCTATAAGTCCATACGCTTATCTTTAATGATTATGTCTAATATTCCATTGGCTATGGTCGGAGCAGTGATTGGTTTATGGATTTCAGGCCAGCCACTCTCGATTGCTGCATTAATAGGATTTATCACGCTAGCAGGAATATCTGTGCGTAACGGAATCTTAAAAATTAGCCATTACCTAAATTTGATGCAGTCAGAAGGTGAATCGTTTAGTCTGGAAATGATCATTCGCGGATCAATTGAGCGCTTAAGTCCTGTATTAATGACAGCTTTGGTTACAGCTTTTGCCTTGGCGCCATTGTTATTTGAGGCAGAGCGTCCTGGTACAGAGATATTGCATCCGGTAGCGGTAGTCATTTTCTCTGGGCTTATCAGTTCCACCTTATTAGATACCTTTTTAACACCAATTATGTTTTGGCTTTATGGGAAAAAGGCATCTGAAATAGCGTTGAGCAACATGAAAACTAACGAAGTATTTTAATTTTAGGAGCATTTATGAAATCAATGATGGTGATTGCAACCTTGCTAATCAGTTTTATTGGCCTAGCCTATGCTGGAGCCGGCCATGATTTAAAGCCAATGCATGGTGGTGTCATAGTAGAAGCTAAGGACATTGATATTGAATTGGTTACAAAGCCTGATAGCCTATCGCTGTATTTGACCGACCACGGTAAACCGCTACCTATAGACGGTGGGACAGCAAAGCTGACAGTCTTAATTGGATCTGACAAAAAAGATTATGAGCTTCTGCCTAATGGAGGCAAATTCGAGCTGAAAGGAAGTTTTGCTATTCCCAAAGGGGCTAAAGCCATAGCAGTTATCAAGATAAAGGCGAAAGTAATAACAGCAAGATTTAATTTATAAATTACTTCAATTCAATCTAGTCTATAGATCGTTTTGAAGTGATCAGGTTGCTATCGTTGATTGGTGGAGCCATGTTTCGCCAAAGTCTGCTTTGAGTCGTTAGCAGCCGCTCATATCAAGCCGCGATAGGAAGCAGGTTAGCTATTACTTTTCTAAATAAAAGAGGTCGCTCAAACCCCAATCTGAAGCTAAGCTAGCAAGCGTCCCGTAACTGGACGCTGAACTTGCAAAATTTACAATATCTTTTCCTCAATCCTGCCACCCAAGCTTCGTCTAAAACGGTCGCATTGCTTGGTGGCGAATTAACCCTCTTCAAGCGACCGCATAGCAGTAACTGGCAATGTCGCTTTAAGTTACCTAATGGCCAATGGCACTCAGCCTCTACAAATACTGAAGTTTTGACTTTGGCTGAGACTCAAGCCTTAGCCATTTATGAAACTATCAAGGTTAAGATTGATGCTGGACTCTCCCCCATCACTAAAACCTTCAAGCAAGTAGCCCAGGATGAGATTGATCGTATGGCTCAGGCTATGAATAACCAAGTGGGCAAGCGCACGTATAGGGATTACACCTTTGCCATCAACAAGTATTTGATTCCTTTCTTTGGCAAATATGAGGTGGGAGCGATCACCACTGAATTGATCGCCGATTTTGAATCTTGGCGTACCAGCGAGATGGGCAAGATTCCCATGGCCAGCACCAAGCGCAATCATGCCAGCGCCTATGCCCGAGTGATCAATCTAGCTAGAGATCGTGGCCTCATTGGCGTTAATCAATCAGTGCCCATGTTGGATGCTAAGGGTCGAGCTAGCCAAGCAAGACCCGCGTTCACAGAGCAAGAAATCGCCGAATTATTGAGCTATACCCAGACCTGGCAACGCAGTTCTTACACCACGCGAACCGCACACATGCGAACCTTGTGCACCTACTACATTGAGTTTTTGGTCAATACTGGTGTTCGACATGGAACAGAGGCTCTGCCTCTAAGATGGCGGCACTTGCAATGGCATTGGATTGGAAACAAACGGTATTTGCGGATTTGGGTATCAGGCAAGACCGGCCCCAGATACTTGATCGCAAAAAATGCCGTGATCCGGGTGTTCGAACAAATCATTCGCTGGCACAAGTTGCCCTATTCAGGACTAGCCGCCGTGATTGAAGCCAAGCTAGACGCCTTGATATTTCGGCTGCCCACGGGTGAGCAAATTAGCAACATGGAAAACATCTTTCGTAACTTAATGGTGCGCAGTCACATGCGCACAGATGGCAGTGGACAGAATCGAACTTTGTATAGTCTGCGCCACACCTATGCCACACTGGCCTTGGCCAAGGGTGTGGATATACACACATTGGCCAGGCAAATGGGCACTAGCGTAGGCATGATTGAGCGCCATTACTCGAAATTGACTCCAATGATGAATGCGGAGAAGTTGGCTTAAACAAACCTTAGCAAATATCAGCAATAAATTCAGTTTGAATTAGGTCGTGTAGCTTTAACGTTGCGACTTTTCTAACTGACAATGCTTCAGATAGACTTTCAATAAATTGTACTTCCATGGGTGATAGCCGTTCTAGCTTTAGCGCCTCTAAGCTTTTATAACAAGAGCGCATATTACTTTCTAAGCCACTGATGTTTTGCATAGTAGGCTCTAACTTTTTACTTACATTTACAAGAGATTTCGCTAGAGCAAAATGTTGTTCTGATTTGATATAGCAATAGTCTGTAATGCCAAATTTCAGAATAGTAGCTAGTATCTCCTGTTGTTTAAAGTTGTAAATGCTGGTAATGAACTTGGGATAAATTGGCTTATTACTAGTGTTGTATAAGGCAAGCATTACAAAAATATCTTTATGCGCTTTTTGATTTGCATTAATTTGCCTAGCTTTAAAGGTAAGTGTTACTGGGCTTGAAATTAAATGATCTAGCCCTTCCAGCTCCGTGTCGTGAAACAAATAGACTTTTGGATACATAACCTCTCCTTAACCCAAAGAAGCAACAACATCGCCTGTATAGCAAGGTAATAGTGTCACCTCGGCACTAGCAAGATTAATAAACGGATTACGTTTTTTAAGATCTTGCCCAAACCAGGATAGCTTCGCGTTAGCGCGATAAAATCCATTGAACTTTCTAATACTGTCAGTTCCATTTACAAGTTCTAGTACGCCGCTAAAAGTGGCGCCACGATACTTAGCATTTTTTACTTCGATAGCAAAGACATCTTGTACTTTTGCAAGCTTAGTAACGGTAGCTTTAGTAGATGTATGTGGGATAGTGTTTGTGTTGAAGTTTTTCATTTTTAAGCCCTTTATAAAATTAAATAGATAAGAGTGGTTTATCCAGCGTCTAGTTACTAGACGCTGGAAGGTTGGCTAAACAAGTGATAGGTTGATTTTGTTGCGGTTAAGAATGATGTTTGGTGCAGAAGGAAATACCCCACCTGATTTAGAAAGAAAGATAATCTCATCTAATTTAGCGAAGTACTTCCGCAAGTCCCCAAAATGCTCAATTTGCGTTAAGTAGTGCAGCACTTGCTTCTCAGGTAAATTAACTCCTTCTGCCGCAAGTATTTTTAGTGCACGAGGTAATACTTGACGAGCAGTTAATGCAGGAAATGCAATTTCATCGCAACGTGATCGCAGGCTTTTGTGAATACTCATAGGATCATTAGTAGTGATAATGAGCATTAGCTGATCTGCGTAGTCCTCAATGATTGTCCAGAACTTGCTAACGTTTACTTTAGCGTTATCAAATTCATGAAAGATCATGAAGTATTTGGACTCAGCAAAATTTGCAATAGAGCAGCAATTTGCTATGTATCCACGCAGATCCTCTTTTTTGAGAATTTCGTCAAAACTTTGCGTTTCAACGTAAGCAGCATCCCCGCTGATTTTGTAAGGCAAAAGCTCTGCTACAGTAGTTTTGCCAGTGCCGTTCGGACCCCAAAGCAAAATATTGTTTTGTAAGTGACCTGACATATAAGCTTGTATGCGGTTTCTTACAGCGTCATTTGGGTAAATGACTTCGCCCAAGTTCTTGGGCGCATATTTAACTGATGTTTTCACTATGTCCTCCTTATGTTTGTAGTGAAGTTTGAATAAAGGGTGGCGGGAGATCCCGCCCCCTTAAAAGTGCTGCTTAGGCTGCAATTACTTCTTTATTAACTACGGGATCGTTAGCCGCCACAGAATTGCTGTTAGCTAGTAAGTCTGTACTTTCCTTGCTAAGGGCTAAGGTTTGAGCGTTATCTGCAGCTTTAGCGCGAGCCATCTTTAACAGGCAACTGTTATAGAAGGCTTCGTTAATATCTGAGATCGCGCCGACGATAGATACAGTTCCGTCAGGCTCAGGCTTAGCAAGAAGTAATGCGTATTTCCCGGTAACCCCAGTAATAATGAGCTTGGCTAATGGTGTTACGGAAGCTTGCTCGATATCAGCTTTAACTTGTGTTTGTGCGCTAGCTAAATCTGCTTGACGCTGCTTTGCTTCTTCCGAAACAATCATGCGTTTACGCACTTCCTCGATGCCACCTTGCTCAACAATCCAGCCTGGCAAGCTTGCTGCGTTAACCTCGTTAGAAATCGCGGCTTTGAGCACATAGGTGTAACTGTGTGCGCGTTTGCGATCACTGCCGAACACGAAGCGAACAAACATTGTTAAGGTAGTAGTGTTGCGTTGTACCCGAACGTTGTTTGTAGTTAAGCGGTTTGTTAGCTCCCCGCGTAACGCTTTCTTGTCGTTATCGCTAGCATTTACAAACTTGCTACTGAAAACATCAAGACAACTTGCTAACAAGCTATACAAGCCCTCGTTAGCTTTTTTGTAATCAGTAGCTTCCCACTGTTTACGCTGTACAACTAAACCATCTAGTTGCGTTACAAGTCCACCTGCAAATGCCAGGTTTTCTTTGCTAGGTACAAATGCTGCTTTTACTGCTGTAGTTGCTGCTGCCATATAACCTCCTAAAGAAATGACGTTAAAAATGCTGCGCCGCGGAATGCTTTGCAGCAATCGTGAAACACGGGTGTTGCTTACTTCGTTTGTTAAAGAGCGGTGAAGTGAATCACGATAGAAACAGTATGAACTTTTGTTAATTTTTTGTAGTTACACACGTCATTTATTAATAATTTGTGTTAACAAGTATTGATATATAAATGCATTGAAGGGTTTAAATGTTATTCAAAAAAAAAGATAAAATGCATTTATTAACTTTTCTTGGTAACAATATGGAAGAAATTGACCAATTCGAGCCATTGCCCAATAAGCACATTCGGGGGGGCTTTAGCCGTGGTTTGGGGTTAAACGAGGAAATTAGAGAGGCTAAGAAAACGCCGATTTATTGGTGGTTCCTGACATTGCAAGCAAGTGACGAATATTTGCTGTGTTGTCGCAGTGGCGGTAAAGGAAGGCTAGCAAGTCTCTATAAAGACTTTGGTGATGTGGATAAAAAGTCATTTGCTCAGTGGTGGACAAATCAGGGTAGAAAAATATTTGCCGAACGCAAGAAGTTAAAAAAGGTAGAAGCGATTACTGAGAGGCGCCAGATAGAGCAACTGAGTATTAATGAAGACAGATTGATTATTGAGGTGCCGTTGACGCTACGCAGACAGACAGCAATAAGACAAATCGGCAAAGAATTAAAAAAAGCTTATGAATGTAGGGAGGCTGTAGATATTTGGCAGCAAAGCACAGCCAAGCGTCAAGTCATAAAGAGTAAAGTGCGCATGAAAACTATTGAGATGTTGTTAAAAGTTTGGCAAATTCGTAATGAGCATCCAACATTTAACAACTATGAGATTGGGCAGAAAGCTCAAATTGATTTGGATTTATTAGCAAGAACTACGGATGGTGAAGGAATTGATGAGGTGCTTGAGCGCAGGCGAATGACTATTGCAGTAAGTCGTTACCTCTCACAGGCCAAGAATTTAATTGCCAATGCAGAGAAAGGAATATTCCCGTCTCTGCAAGATCCAAACAAAACCTAAATCAAGTTCATCGCATTGCGACACATCTCGGGATTAGCGTCGATATATTTTTGGGTTACGGCAATCGACTTGTGACCTGCAATTTCGGCTAAGACTCGAACACCAATACCTTTTTGAGCAAGAGTGGTAATCATGGTGCGTCTTCCTGAATGACTGGAAGCTCCACTGATACCGGCGCCACGATACATTGAAAAGAACCATACACACAGACCATTTGGCGAAAATCTCAACTTGTTATCTGTGTGAAAGAGCGAAATTGTTGGATCTTTAATATGTCTAGTCTTTAAATACGCAGCATATTCAGGTTTGAGTTTTTCGGGAATGTAAACAGTTCTTGGATGGCCGCCTTTGGTTTGTGAGCTTGCAAGGCGAATCTCATTTTTAATTGATCCATCTTCATTGGCTACATCGCCTAGTTTGAGCGAAGCAATCTCGGCGACACGAAGTCCGAGGTAAAAACTACTGAGAATGACTGCTCGATTGCGCTCGGGATATTTTCTGGTGCTTGCGTATCGCAGAACTTGATCAATTTCTGATTGGGTAAGAGTTTTTGCTTGAGCCATTTGTTATTACCTTTCATAAATAAAAAAGCACTATTAGTGTGTTTTCTTATTGCTTAAAAAGCGACCGATAGCTTTTTTGTAACAATCTTCCAAGAATCAACGACTTAGTAAATCAGCTTAAGAAAAGTCAGATTTTCTTAACCTGTATTTGCTTTAAATATTTATCCGCTTTGTCGTCTTTAGACGACGATTTATAACAATAGTTCAAATAAGCCCTATAAGCTATTTGATAAGCATCCAGCCACTAGACGCTGTGATGGTTGATGATAAATGCTTGTAGGGCTTTTTTGAGGGGGTTTTAGTGCAAAGTACTTAAGTCCACGTTTGTTGCGATAAAGACAGGTTTGTTAGCACCTGCAGTTTTGCATAGCCTTACTGGTAATGTCCAATCCTCAACTGTTCCATTTGGAACATCATCTATGGCAATATAGAGTTCTTGTGTATTTGGGGCATACACAGAAAAGCCACCTACTTTAGTTTTACTTTTGGTCATTGGGTCGTAGTGCTGAATCCAAGAGCAATAGATTTCAGCTTCGCTATCAACGCCCGAAGCCATCAGCTTTTTGACATCAGTCATTTGCTCATCTGTTTTGGCAGTATTCATCCAGTCATTAAGTTCAAAGTAATCCACCAGGTACTTTTCCTTAGGTGAGCTTAGTTCAACAGAACCATTAAAGACGGCTCTTCTAAATAAACCTTTTCCGAATGTTGTGCCACATTTGTCATTTACAAAACCTCTGACGGCGATATCTCTCATAATCATTCTCCTTTTGTTTTGATTGAGTTCTCATTGCGTGTTGCTTCGTCGCTAGACGAGTAGATGACAAAAGACGTCGCCAAAGAGTTAGTCGCTGTGTGAGTAATGAAATCAGAACTATTCATTTGTAACCTACTTAGTAACTACCCAGTTGCAACTAACTCATAAGCAACTACTTTTATCAATTTGCGACTTCGACTATGTAACTAAGCAACTCGCAAAAGTATTTAGTCCTCGTTAATAAAACCCACATTTTTTTTACCGAAAATGAGGTGTTTTGTGCCAAGAACCAAAAAGAGGTCGACCAAAATAGAAGGTCGAAAACACAATACTTATGCCCATTAACTACATAGGAGAATCAAAATGAGCGCATTAAGTACATTGAAGTTAGTAGCAGTTAAAAAGCCCACCCATATGCCTGCAATCGTTATTCGCAGAAAAAAACTTTCATCAAAACTTTGGGAGCAGATTCAGCTGGCTAAAAGCCAAATAGATGGCAAACCTTTTGTAGTGATGAAATATAAAAGTGTGAAAGACAAAGAAACAGGCTTGCGTAAGCAAGTGGAAGTTACAAAAAGAATTAAGCCGTGGTGGTTTCAATCAGAACAAGGCAAAGTCTGTGTTTCTGTGAAATACGGAAGCTGGACTATTGAATTGGCAAAAGGAAAACCAAGTGTCGAAGTTTCAAGTGGTGAAGATTTAATTAAAGTATTGGAATCCATTAAGTTAGCCGTAGAAATGGGTGAGCTTGATACTCAAATTGAAACTGCAAGTGCAAGTTTGCGCAGTGGATTTAAACGATAGATGTTTTGTGGGGTGCAAGCGTCTAAAAACTGGACGCTTGCAGACGCTCTAAGGCTAATAAAAACTAAATACTTGTATGAAAAGATTCAAGGCAACAGTTAATGCAGGTGGTGTATGGGTAGAGACAATTCTATACGCACAAAATCAAGCGCAGGCGATTGCATTATTTAAAGTAATTTTTGGCGCGTCTAATGTCCCTTATATACCTATACAGATTGGTTAATAATGAGATTCAACGAAATAGCCCCAATAAAGCCATTAAGCCCCGAGCAAGCTAGACTTAAGTCAATGAAGGATCGCATAAAGCGTGATCAAGAAGTCCTTAAGGCTGAACGGGCTAGACAACAGATTAAAGCTGGACAACAAAAAATGCGTGACGCGAAAGCATAAATGTAATTAAATAGAATTAATCTTTTTTTAGGGGGAATTATGGCAACCAAAAAATCTAAGACAGTAGTTAAGAAAACCCCGATTAAAAAGGTAGAAAAAAAGAATCCAAACGTAAAATCTAAAACCATAGCCACGAAAAAAGTTAAGTCTGTTGCGAAGAAAAAGGCTTTAGTAAAAGCTAAGCCAGAGGCCAAAAAGAATTCAAAAAAGATAGTAACAATTGCAGATTTAAGCGATGAACAGATTGAGTCTTGCTTTGATGGCTCAAGTAATGTTGATTTAGTCAGAGATCTTTTCGAGGAAAACTACCATTCGGACTTAAATGTTGTTGATGAAACAGCCTTCGGAGAGGCTTTTGCAGATGCAATTCAAGGATTTATTGGTGTGGATCAAAATGAAGAGCCGGAAGAGTGGAAGCAGGCCTATGCAATTAATCAAGAGTGGGGCGAATCCATAGCTCAAAATGTTAATGAGCTTTTGAAAGAGCTTAATTCTTGATCTAACCATTCGCACCGTCCAGCAGGATAGAGAACACCTCCCCACACAGGATCCACAGGGTGCTCAAGAGTCAGCACAGCAGCGCTCATTTATCAAGCTCTACAGCAGTTTGCGTATAATGAGCACTCTTTCGTGGCCTGGTAGCTCAGTCGGTAGAGCAGAGGACTGAAAATCCTTGTGTCGGTGGTTCGATTCCGCCCCGGGCCACCAAACTCAAATAATGCCCTGCTTCGTGCGGGGCATTTTCTTTTGGTCAGGC
>JACCDW012030143.1_pt1 | contig 11450 bp, 12 predicted proteins | sample 7449781 | NCBI WGS metagenome assembly JACCDW01 (sample SAMN15323449, study PRJNA562643) | freshwater metagenome | isolation source: river surface water | place: USA:Blue River Watershed | collected 2017-08-18
ACTGGTATAACTTCAACGAAGAAAAGTCGGTAAACGCCTTCGCCTATTTTACCGAGATCTTCAAGAGAGGAATCGCCAAAGGATATAACGACCTATATAAGAAGAAAGGCGACAACGAGCATCAGATAAGGCTTATCTCTATCGAGGGATCAAACGATGGAATGGGCTTGCATTCTCTATAATGGATAAAAACATATGGACATACGACATCGTCATGCCGCCATCTCTTTCGATGGCGACGATGACGATGTCTTTTGCCATAAGTCCTTCTATGGCTTATCTGCGAAAGGAATCTATATCTAGGATTTTTCGGATATCTTGATGGATATCTCTACTTCTACTTCCTTTCCATTGAATTCCGCAAGAGCCTTTTCTATGAAGTCCGAAGGATTTTGAAGGCTTACATGGCCTTCTGATATCTTCGTCTCTATGACGAAGTTATCCTTTGCCTCATATATTCGTCCTCCGAATCCTTTTGTCTTAGCTAGCTTGTTCATATAATCTGTATTTATGCAAATATAAGGATATTTTCTTACGTCTCGATATTTATATATAGTATCATGAGAATAATATCAGATTTCAGCGTTTTCGAGGCCAAGATCGTTCCTCCGAACAGGATGCCGAGAGTGCCAAGAGGCCAAAGGCCAGAAAGGTCGGAAAGATCCGGGCGATCCGGAAGATTGCTAACGGATGAGCAAAGATATTATAGCGAAAACCAGACAGAAACCGTGGGTGGACCTGTGCCTGCCATGCTTTTTACCGACGTTGTGGGATCTTCTAAAATGTGGTCCGACGACCCGCAGACAATGAACATGCAGATCGACAAGCATTTCAAAGTCATGGATAATCTCGCTCGCAAATATGGCGGATTCGTCGTAAAGACTATCGGAGATGCCTTTATGATATATTTCCCGAAAAGCAAGAATTCTCTTAAAAGCGCCGTCGATTTCGCTGTAGAAGTTCTGAAGACGGAAGAGCTTCCGCTCAGGATAGGAATATGCTCCGGCAATTTGACTGCCAAGAAGTGCAGGGTTCAGAACGTAGAGCTTTTAGACTTCTTTGGCGATGTCGTGAACACCGCGTCCAGGATGGAGTCCAAAGTCGCAGAGCCAAACGGAATAGCATTTACTTCTGTCGGCGATGCCAAGGATCAGATCGAGCAGATATCTAAAAAGCATAAGCTGGTTAAGATAGAAGGATCTGATATTCCTGACCTGAAGGGAGTCAATATAGATTTTGCCTACAAGCTAAAGATAGAATAATAAAAAAGGCCTCTTTTTGAGGCCTTTTGTTTTTATTACGCTTCGACTTCGTCTTCTGCGAGTATTGTCCTTACCATCCTGTCTACGATCAGATATGGGTCGCCGTTCGATGCCGGCCTCCTGTCCTCAATGTAGCCGATCGCGTCAGCTTCTTCGATGGAAGAAGGTATCCTGATGGATTTCGTCCTGTCCGCGATTCCCCATCCGAAGTCTCTTATGGAAGAGGTCTCGTTTGCTCCGGTCAGCCTCGCCGCGTTGTTCTCTCCGTACACCGCGATATGCTCGTCATGCTTCCTTGAAAGCCTTTCGCACATCTCGATCGCGATTTCCTTCTTGTTCGCCTTGTCTTCTCTTATGGTCTTCGTAGAGAAGTTCACGTGCATTCCTGATCCGTTCCAGTCGTTTCCTGCGAACGGCTTAGGGTCTAGCTCGATCCTGTATCCGTATTTCTCGCTCAGCCTGTGCAGGATGTACCTTGAAACCCATAGCTGGTCTGCCCCTTCTTCCGCAGTCACTGTCCCTACTTGATATTCCCATTGTCCTAGCGCCACTTCCGCGTTGATTCCCGATATGGATATTCCTGCGGCGATGCATAGGTCTGCATGCTCTTCTACGAATTCTCTTCCGGATACGTTGTTCGCTCCTACCGCGCAGTAGTATTCTCCTTGCTCTCTAGGATTTCCTCTTGTCGGCCACCCAGCAGGCCTTCCTGTCTTCTGGTCGAAGATGAAGTATTCCTGTTCCCATCCATACATCGTCTCGTCGTCGTACTTCTCGAGAGTGTCTATCATCTTTGCCCTCGTGTTGCTTTCGTGCGGAGTCCCATCCGTGTTGTATACCTCGCATACGACTATTATTGATTCTTTTGCGAATGGATTCAAGAAATAGTTTTTCGGCGCCAGGATCAGCTCTGATTTGGAAGTTTCTGCCTGATATGTCGATGATCCGTCGAAGTTCCAGTTCGGGGCTGTAATGTTTCCTGATTTGTATTGCTTCAAAAGTTCTTCTGTGTTCAACGCTGACTTCACTATCTTCGTCTTTGCCCTTATCTGCTGAGGCTTCGCGCCGTCAAGCCAGATGTACTCTAATTTCTTCATTCTTTTTCGATTTATTTTTAATGTATTTATTTAAAAAAATACCTTTGTTTTGGACATGGCCCCCTGTTTTTTACGGCCAAGCTCCTAAAAATCTTCTTTTTTTTTCAAAGGGCCCCTGTTTTTTTGACGGTTTTTGAAAAAAATCCGCTTTTGCATGAAATTTTTGCGCGATAAACTTTTTTTATATCTTTATATAGAATAGTATTCAATTTATAATCATGAACAAGATTGTTTTGCAGCTATGGGAAGAGTCCGAAAGAGGATGGGGAGTTAGGCCTGACGGCTGTTCCATCCATATGGATTCAGGAGAAAGAGAAAGATTCGTAGAGTCGGTATACAGCGCTCGCCGAGGATCGGAAGTTCCGAATGAATATGAGAGGATAGTGGGTCCTGCCGTAGAAGCTTATGTAGACGATTCGATATACGAAAGGCTTAAGTCCGAGAAGTCGATAAGGCTCGCTCAGCACGAGATGCGCAATCTGGTGAAGATGGAAGAGATAATAATAAAAGAAGAAGCATGATATCAGCTTTCTATGCCGTATTGGCGATCTTCATACTCAATGAGGTATATCATTACTTCAACAAGAAGAGGCTTGACCTTCTTTTCAAGAACAAAGACGTAGAGCATATTAGAAAGTTAGACGTCGTATACTACCTGGCCAAAGTCGCCGCGGTCATATGGCCTATGATAGGGCTGTTCTCTTCGATGTGGCCGATGTTCTTGGCTCTTATTCTCGCTGGAGTTCTTCAGTTCGCGTTCTACCATATAAGCGAGAAGTCCTACTCTGTATATTCCGCGTTTCATCCTCTGATAAAGGTTTTTATATATGCCGCGATATTGGCGATGAAGTTTATACGTTGAACTTCTTCAGGTGCTCTTCTGTTATGATGATGAAGTCATAGCCTTTCTTATCGCACCACTTTATCATAGTCTCCCATTTCTGCTTGTTCTTGTAGGCCATCTTCAAGTCGTATTCGAAGCTCTTCAGCTTCTTTATTCCCTTTTCCGGAACGGCAAGCCTTCCTTCATTGAGATCCTGGACCATCTTGTATTCCTTCATAGGCTTTACTTCCATGACTACCTCTCTGAGGACTCCTTCTGAGTTCCTCATTCTGTAGAAGAAGTCTGGATAGTACCTATGCGACTTTATCTCTATGTTTCCGTTGTCGAAGTGCGTCATCTGATAAGGAATCTCTATGCATTCCGCGCCCCATTGGAATATCTCAGGCTTCATGTCCAGCCACACCATTATCTTCTTTTCCCAGGAGCTCCTGTAGAACACTCCTCCGTATGTGTTTAGCTTGAGCACTTTGTCCTTGTTCTTAGGAACATAGTTTCCTCCGTGGTATTTGCTGTTGTTCGGCTTTGAATTCAGCATAAGAATCTTTCGTTTATTTTATATATAAAAGAAAAATCCTTTCATGGGAGAGCTCATTGAAAGAGTAAAGCTCAGCTTGCTCGTATACGGAAACGGAATAGAGGAAAACTTCAAGAACAACTCGATGTTCCTTATGGACAAATATTCAAAGAGCGACGAGATGGTGCGCTCGATCGACGTTTCTTCTATAGAGCCCGGCGCGTTCTATTTCTTCCATTACCTTGACGATTCAAATTGGCTCAGATATTCTCCTGTCTTCGTCGCCGGATACAAGAAGTTCGGAAACCAGACCATAATATTCGCCATAAACTTCAACTTCATACCGCTCGAAGTCCGAGCGATGATGTTCGACCAATATCTTCTTCCTGAGAATTTCGAGAAAGACATGCCTATAAAGACGGAATATGAAAAGACTTATCAAGAGCTTCTGAAAGTAGGATTCGAGTATTCGCTGATGGAGTACAACGCCATACAGATAAAGATGGTTCACAGGATACATATGGAGATGCTTCCTAGATTCCTGTACGCGCAGCATCCTAAGGCGACCTACGATCCTAAGAAGCTTATGGACATATGGACTAAGAAGCTCGAAACCAAAAAGGAGAGAGACAAGGAGATGATGAAGGCCATGATAGAGGAGTTCTATGACGTGAACAAGGAGATATCTGGAAAATACAAGGTCTTGAAAGACCATATATCGAGGATACAAAAAAGTGCTAAAAAATACGGAGGCAAATAGAAAATAGCTATCTTTGTAGAGGTCTTAAACACTTCTATATGAAATACTCTACTTATATTGCCGCCGCTGAAAAGCTTACACTCTTTGGACAGAAAAAAAGAGCATCCGCTCTTGTTTCTCACGCCGTTCAACAAGAAAAGAAGAAAATAGACGAGCTCAACTTCAACATATTGGTTGGAGAGGTGCGTCCTTTCAAAGGCGCCAAATTCCATTCCGCTCAGGTTCTCAGGGAAAGAGAAGCGCATACCATAATGTGCATCTTCCAATCTGATGTGAACACTCACAGGATCAACGCCAAGATCAAGCCCGGCGGAGAGGTTCAGTGGTCTGACGGAAACCTTTTCTTGGACCGCCAGTCTGTGAAGAGCTATGAAAAGCTTCTTGAATACCTAACAGACTATCAGCTGGACGTTCAGAAGATGCTTGATGAAATCGAGCTTAGCAAAGAGAATATCAGAGTAGTCAACAGGACTTTCTATATCTGATTCAAAGGCTGCCATTCGGCAGCCTTTGCTTTTTCTGCCTCGGAGAGGAGTCCGGAATTTTATATATACATGAAATTTCGGATTTTTTCTAGATGGCATCTTACAATTACAATAACAGCAGAGAAGCGCAGGGAATGGGATTCGTCAATTCCGCGGTCGAGAACAAAGGACTGTTCAGCCGTATATTGAGGAACCTATCAAACTATGGCATGAACTATGACGACATGGTCGTCAGGAACCAGGTCGGTATCGGAATAAACGAAGATCCATATGCGTCTAAGGGAAATTCGATGTACGACTTCTTCTCTCAGAGAGCCGTCGCGTCTGTCCTCAGCAGGAAGTCCATACCTTATCTCGACAAGGCATACGGAGACAAGCGAAGGATACTTAGAGAATATTCTATCAAAGACGAAATAAGAGACATGGTCAGCATGGTCGCCGACGAGTGCATCGTCTACAACGACGACAGAGACTTCTGCTCTCCGAGGCCTATAGGAAACGACTATTCTCAGGAGATACAAGACAAGTATCAAGAGTATTTCGAGAAGATATACAGCAAGTTCGGATTCTCGGACAGCATAACGGCATGGAACATGATGAAGGACTTCCTCATCGACGGTTTCGTTGCGATCGAGATAATCTATGACGACAAGAAGAAGAACATAATAGGATTCAACAGGCTGAGGCCAGAGACTATAGTTCCAGCATACGAGCCTAACGTAGGCCATCTTTGGATACAATTTCCCGAAGACCCTCAGCTCAGGAGGATATTCCTCGATTCTCAGATAGTATTCATCTCGTATTCTACGCAGAACGACTATTCAGAGACTTCTTACGTAGAAGGACTCATCAAGCCTTACAACCAGCTGAAGATTTTGGAGCAGACGAGGATAATGTTCAACGTCATAAACGCCACTATCTATCAGAAATTCACTATTCCGATCAAAGGCCTTTCTAGGCAGAGAGCAGAGGAGCAGATCGGCCAGCTCATACACGACTATTCGGAGGAAGTAGAATGGGACGACACTCTCGGAACGCTTACGCTCAACGGAAACAAGCATCTTCCTTACAACAAGCAGATATGGTTTCCGGAAGGAGACGCAGGTACTCCAAACATGGAGCTCGTATCTCCTCAAGGACATGACCTGAACGAGGAAAGCATGCTGAAATGGTTCCACCAGGCGCTAAAGAGGGCATCGAAGATTCCTATACAGAGATTCGAGGCGGAGAGCGGAGGAGGAACTTTCATCGCTGACCAAGCCGGCCTTACCAATGACGAAGTGAAATTCCACAATTTCATCAGCAGGCTGAGGGCTAACTTCAAAGAGCTTATCGTGAAGCCGCTCAAGCTTCAGATGCTTATCGAGTTTCCTGAGCTCAAAGAGGATGAGATAATAATGAACCAGATGGATATCGTCTTCTATTCGAACCAGATATTCGAAGAATGGAAGAAGATAAACAACCTTGCCAAGAGGGCAGAGGCGATAACTACGCTTACTGGAATAATGAACGGAGAAAAGCCATACTTCCACATCGAATGGATTATGGATAACGTATTCAAGCTTACTCCTGAAGAGAAGGCCGAAAACCAGAAATACTGGGCAAAAGAAGCAGGTGGCGCAGGATCGGCGGCTGCGGCTCAAGGAGGCGCGGAAGGCGGCGCTCCAGCACAGGGAGGCGCTCAGATGGGCGGCGAGGCAGGAGCGGAAGCACCGGCACAGGGAGGCGAAGCACAGGCTCCGGCAGAGGCTCCAGCACAAGGCGGAGGACAGGCAGCCCCTGAAGCTCCAGCGGAAGGCGGCGCGGAATTCGAGTTCTAATAAGATATTGATGATAACAAAAAGCCTCTCTTTCGAGAGGCTTTTTTCATGCTGCCATTTTGTTGTTCAATGATACGTAGAATGCTGCTACCTGTCCGTCGACTATCAGCTGCCGCATTCTTAGGTCTATGCATGCGTCTATCAGCTCTCTGACGACCTTTCCCATAGGAGTGTCCATGTGCCTGCATTTCAGCAGAATCTTTTCGACCATTCCTTCTTTGAGTATGAATGTCATTCCTTTTATGTGTATGGCGGAGTCTTTCAGGCGAGTAACCGATTCGAAAGAAGGCTCTTCTTCGTCTGCCCTGGCGTCTGCGATGATAGATATCGATTCTATGTCGAATTGAATCTTCCTGTCTGGATTCAGCAGGCTGGCTATCTTTATCTCTCTCTTTGACGATATCCATTCTCCATACTTAGACAGCATGCTTTCGTATTGGTCTAAAGACGCGTTAGGGTTAGAGACTTCCCATTCGAATTCTCCTATCTCGTCTTCCTCGTTCAAGAACATCTGTCCCATCAGAATCTGGTGAAGTTTATCTGCTTTTTCTCCAAGTCTACGGACTTGACTACTACTTTTATAGGATCCCCAAGCCTTATCTGGCTTCCGAGCTCGTCATATGCCAGGTATCTGTCTGCGTCTGCGGTCCACTTTCCTTCCAGCGTCTCTATCCTTATCAGGCCTTCGCATTTGCTTTCTACGATCTCTGCATATATTCCTCGGTCGAGCACTCCCGTGACTATCGCGTCGAATACCCTTCCGATCTTGTCTTGCAGATATTCGGCCTGCTTGTACTTTATAGAGTCTCTCTGCGCCTTGGCTGCGATTAGCTCTCTGCTCGAGCACCATTTCGCCTGCTCTTCTATCTTAGTAGGATTGCCTTGCTTTCCGCTGTTGAGCCTGTCGAACAGTATCCTGTGCGTTATCAGGTCGGGATATCTCCTGATAGGAGAAGTGAAGTGCGAGTAGTGAGTGAATCCTAGCCCGTAGTGTCCTATGTTCTTTATAGTATATACCGCCTTTGACATGCATCTGGTCACAAGAGTCTCGATCATGTTCTCTTCAGGAGTTCCTTTGATCTCCATCAAGAGCTTGTTGAGGTTCTTTTTGAGAGCGTCTCCTTCTTCATCTATTTCCAGAGAGTATCCGAAGTTGTCGCATACGCTCTTCAGAGAAGAAAGCTTTTCTTCGTTGGGCTTGTCGTGGACCCTATATACGTTGTGCCATTGGTCTTTGGCGAGGAGCTTCGCTACCGACTTGTTTGCCAATAGCATGTATTCTTCTATGAGCTTGTTTGCTTCTTTCTGCTCCTTGAAGTAGACTCCGACTGGCTTCTTGTTGTCTTCTGCAAGCTTGAACCTTACCTCTATTCCGCCCATCTCTATCGATCCGTTCCTTATCCTGGCTTTCCTTATCTTCCTCGCCAGCCTGTCGAGCTCTCTTATCTCCTTGCTGAAGTCTCCTTCAGCTCCTTCGATGATATCCTGAGCTTCTTCGTATGTGAATCTCCTGTCGGAGTGTATGACGGTCTTTCCGTGCCATTCCTTCTTTATCTTTCCGTCTCTGTCCAGAGTGAATATGACGGAGAACGCCAATCTGTCCACGTTGGGCTTCAGCGAGCATATTCCGTTCGATAGCCTTTCTGGAAGCATCGGAACGCATCTGTCTACGAGATATACCGAAGTAGCCCTCTTGTATGCTTCTTTGTCCAGCTCGGTTCCGAACTTGACGTAGTGCGCGACGTCCGCTATGTGTACTCCTACGTGAACGTTGTCTGGATCTCTCATGTCTATCGAGATGGCGTCGTCGAAGTCCTTCGCGTCTACCGGGTCTATCGTTATGGTAGTCACTCCTCTCATGTCTCTCCTCGAAGCTATCTCTTTTTCGGATATTACTTCAGGAACCAGCTCTGACTCGTTTATCACTTCTTGCGGGAAGTCTACCGGCAGGCCGTATTCGTACATTATCGCGTTCATCTCGGTGTTGTTCTCTCCGATGTTTCCGAGAACCTTCTTTATCTCTCCTCTCGGAGACTTCCTTTCCGGATCCCAGTCCAGGAATCTGACTACTACCTTCTGTCCGTTTTCGGCGTCCGATCCTCCTCTTATGAAGAAGTCTACCGATATCTTCGGATTGTCTGGTATCACGAACGTGTTGCTTCCGTTTATGTGAACGGTTCCCACGAAGTCTGTCTTGAATCTTTCCTTTACTTCTATTACCTTTGCCTCTAGCTTTTTAGGCCCTTTGAATATCTCTGCCACGACCGTGTCGAGATGCAGCGCGTTCAGAGTCTTCTTCCTGTGTATGAAGACTTCTTTTCCTTCAGCCTTTATGGAGGCGTTTCCTGAGGCGGTGAACTCTATCTGAGATTCTATCGTTGCGCCTTCTTTTATCTTATTCATTTATCTTGTTCTTTTTTGAGATGTTGTCGACTCCATACTTCTCCATCAGAGTATTCTTCATCTTCGACAGCACCTTCTTGTTCTGTATCGGGTAGTCTACGCCGTAGTTCTTCCTCAGAGTTTCCTTCCGCTTGGCCTCCGAGCACTTCCTGCATGAGTAGTCTCCCCATTTCTCGTTTCCGTATTTGAGGTAGTTCTTGTATATGACTTCTTTTTCGATTCCGCATCCGTCGCATTTGAACTTTACTTTATAGTGCGATCCGTTTGGAAGAAGCTCGACGGGTATGGTGACGACTTCGCCGATGGATATGTCGTATCCTAAGTCTTCGTAGTACTGGTAGTTAGACTCGTTTATCTTTATGTCTATTTCTCTGGTGAGTATCATGTTGCGTTCGTAAAAAATCCGCCTATTTGTTTTATTCGAAAAACAGGATTTGTTTAGAAAATCATGGCCTGGCTTCATGTTAGATGTGGCCGGCGGTTCCGGTTCCTGTAAAAAATCCACTTATGGAAATTTTAAGTTTTTTAAAGTCAATATATACACTATAACTGAACAAAAAAAAATCTTATTACATGAAGCCAGTTTTAATCGTAGAGAATTCAACGAATTCTCTTGTAAGAGAGAGCAACGGTACTGGTAAGAAGGACTATGTGATGAGCGGAACGTTCACCGAATTCGGAGTAAAGAACCGAAACGAGAGAATCTATACCGCTGAGAAATTCCTTCCTGCATTGCAAGAGATGAACGAAAGAATGAACAACCTTGGCGTTGTTTATGGTGAGTTTGACCACCCGGATGTCTTCGATACTTCTCTATCCCGCGCATCTCACGTAATCACTAAAGCTGATTACGTCAAAGAATCTAACCTGGTGGCAGGTGAAATCAGATTGCTAAGCACCTATTGGGGAAAAGAGGCTAAGTCGCTTGTTGACGACGGATGCCCTGTTTTCGTTTCATCTAGGGCGGCAGGTATTACCGAATCTGACGGAACCGTATCGTTGAAGAAGCTTTTCACTTATGACATCGTGGCGGATCCTGGATTCGCTTCGGCAAAGATGAACGTGAAGGTGCTTAACGAGTCGCTAGGATTCAGCAACCCGAAATCTAACTTTAGGATATACGAAATGTCCGATGAGTCAAAAACCGAAGAGTTATTCAATATGAACAAAAACGAATTCGTCACAAAGCAGCAGCTTACTGACTATTCTCAGTATTTGGTGAAAGAGCTTGCCTCTACTAAGAGTATCGTTAAGAATGCTATCAAGAAAGGCGACATGAATCCTAAGAAATTGGAGCAGTTGCTTGAGTATTACGAAGAACTTAACAAGACAAACTCTCAAGTAGTTAAATATCTAGACTACTTAGCTGAGAAAGTACAAGTTATGGTAAATGAAAACAAGTCTTTGAAAGAGACTACAGAAAAGCTTATCAAGCACAACGACTATCTAGCCGAGAACCTTGAGAAAGCTGTTAACTATTCTGAGTATCTAGCTGAGAACCTTGACAAGAACATCGCATACGCTGAGTATGTAGCTGAAAACCTTGACAAAAACATCTCTTACACTGAATACGTGGCTGAGAACGTTGACAAAAACATCTCTTACACTGAGTATGTTGCTGAAAACCTTGACAAGAACATCGCTTATTCTGAGTATCTAGCTGAGAACCTTGACAAGAACATCGCATACGCTGAGTATATCGCTGAGAACCTTGACAAGAACATCGCTTATTCTGAGTACATCGCAGAGCACGTAGATAACTCTATCGCTTACTCTGAGTACCTAGCTGAGCATGTTGAAGGAAACATCGCTTACTCTGAATATATCGCAGAGCACCTTGATGACAACATCGCTTACTCTGAATACATCGCTGAGAACCTTGACAAATCTATTTCTTACCAAGGAATGATCGTTGAGAAGCTTAACGGCGGAAAACTTTTCGAATCTAACGAAGAAGCATTCCCTTCTCTTAGCGCAGCAGGTTTCGACGCTCTAGAAGACGAAGAAGAGAATGACGAAGAAGAAAACAACCACGGACATGAAGACGAGGACGAGGATGAAAACGGAATTGCCGAAGTAGCTCCAGATCACGTTCATGCTCATGAAAACGAAGAAGAAGAAAACGAGGACGAAGACGAAGATTGCGGTCCTGGAAGCTACGAAGTTTCTGGACACTCTGACTCTGAATTGTCTGAGTCTATTGATAAACTTATCGAAGAAGCTACAAAACGTAAAGTTTCTGAGACAACTGATATGAACTTCTTG
>JACCDW011651008.1_pt1 | contig 11449 bp, 11 predicted proteins | sample 7449781 | NCBI WGS metagenome assembly JACCDW01 (sample SAMN15323449, study PRJNA562643) | freshwater metagenome | isolation source: river surface water | place: USA:Blue River Watershed | collected 2017-08-18
ATTCAAAGGCTTCATTCAACTGACGTTCACTGGATTGCAAGGCGATCTCGGCTTCTTCGGTTGTCTGCTTTCCAAAGATAATGTCACGATTAATGGCCCATTCCATTTCCTTCACCGTTTTAATTTCTGCATAGGGTAAGATATCCACAACTCTCTTTGTTGCCGCATTGGCATCATCAAGTAAAGGTGTGCAAGGAACAAAGATGCCATTTTTTAACTGGACAGCCACCACTTTGTTCGTAGAAAGTTCTTTGACACCCCGTTCAACTGTATATCCAGGATAATAGGTGAAAAAGGGTTCGATATTTTCTTGGTAGAAGCGAACAACTTGATCAATAGAGGCTGCCTTGTAATCTGTCCAATCAAAGTGAATATTTGCGGGTGTCACAATTGTTCCATCATCCACGACAGGCACAGCCACGAGTTTTGTTTTCCCAGGTGCATAGCGGAAGGTTAATGCCACAATATGATTGTAGGCATCACGAATGACACCTTCAGGACTTTGGGCGATTGTTTCCAGGGCTCTTCCTAAGGGAATGAGAGCAAAGGGATCCACTGCAGTACGACTTGTCCAGGCAGCGCGTCCAGGGCCTGAGCATCGTTGTGTAAATTCATTCACACGATCTTTCACAATAGAAGGCCAATTAAATTCCAAGGCACGTTGGAAGGCGAGTGTTGGCTCGTGTGTGTCTCCAAATTGTTTGTAGGCTTTCTTGTTTTCAATGTAAAAAATGGGTTCCCAGGCACCAGAATAGTGATGCAATAAGAAGCCAATATCCGCATCCGAATAGAGTTCAGGATTGAGGCCATAGGGAGGGCATCTGACTTCAAGACGTTCTGTATCTCCATCTTTAATGACATCCAAGACGATAAAGACAACACCTCTCTCGGTTAAAAAGCCAGGAAGAGCCACCATTTGAGCAAACTGTCTGTATTCTTTGAGCATTGTCTTGGAATCCAAAAACTCCATAAATCGTGTATAACTTTTGAAGAGACGAACAAGTGCATCGCGATTTTCATTGGTAATTTCCACCTGCAATTTGGCTTTGGTTTCTACCCAGACGTTGAGTTCTGCATCTTTGGGACCTGCATCGGATGGATTGTAAAATTCAAGCAACAAATTTCCATAATTCAAAAACAAAAAGGTTCGCGGATCAATTCTCTCTTTCATCCTTCTTCGCACATCATCTGCTGTATTCAATAAAAGGAACGGAGCCATTGCAGAAAAGAGACTGTCTGCTCTTCCTCGTGCAGAGTTATCCACAGCGACACGCAAAAAGGCTTTGGAAGTCGGTTTCAATTCCTGTTTCTGAGAGGGTTTGTGCACAATTTCGGTATAATCCTGTTGGAAAAAGGGATCGAGCAACGGAAGTAACAGACCAATCTGTGGAGATCCATCCGATGCAATTTCAAGAGGAAATTTGTTTCGCTCTACAATGTATTTCATATGTGCCTTGGATAAAGTAAACGAGTAGGAGACTGCAACTTCTGGCGCTTTGCTCTGCACAACAGGTTTGATTTCCTCTTCTTTGACCTCTTCTTTAACAGGTTCAACATATTGAAGGCGTTCAAATTGTTTATCCGCTGCTCTGTACTTGGGTGGATTTTTGAAGCAACAGGGTTGGAACCATCCCTTGGGGTGAACAGATTTGTGAAGCAGACCAATATATTGATTGTCATCATCTACACGTCGGTAGACCCATTCATTCGGTCCAGGATTGCTTTTATCCCGAATGATTCTGGCTTCACAGAAGGGACACGTATTGGGCTCCTTGAGCACTTCCTGACCACCTTCAAAGCGCGGAGGACGATAGTGTGTTCCTTTAAAATCCTTTTCCATAATCATCAAATAATCCCGTGTACAGAAATATTTGCAACAGATATAATAGTTCATTTTCAAATTGCTAGACCCATATTTCAAGACATACACCACTTCACCTGATGTGACAGGTTTTTCACCTGTTTTCAAGGGGAATTCCAAGAATGTAATATCATCATCACGATAGATATCTTTCATTGTTTCATATTGAAGTTCTGTTAACATATTCGGTTGACGATCCGTGACAGCCTGGCATTTTGTACTGTAAGGTTGGACTTCCGTTCGTTTGCCTTTTTTGTCCATAATAATCTTTGGGAACAATTCAGGATCTTCATCATACATAATTTTGGTGAAGAATTCACGGAATGACTTCGGTTGCGTCATATTCTGTGGCTTAGGTTTTGCAACAGGTTTATTGACAGGTTTTGGTACTGGAACAACAGGTTTTTCTTCCTCCTCGTCTTCATATTCCTCGCCATAGGCGCCAAGATTGACAACACGTCTGGCTTCATTCGCCTCCCCTGCTGTGGCCTCTTCATCTCCTAAGTCCTTCTGATCGAGTTGCAATTCATCTTTGTCCACGACAGATTCTGCAAGATCATCCGCTTCAGGAAGCAATGATTCAAAGGCATCATCAGGTGCACTTAAGAGTAAAGAAAGAGCAGTAAGAATGCGACGCAAATGAAGAACAGAGGTCACTCTATACAAATGGAAGGAGTAGGAAGACTGTTGTGCAAAGACAGCAATATCAATACCACGATTGTATTGCAGAATAAAATCTTTTGTCTCTGCAACATTTAATGTGATTTTTCCATTTTCCTCACTCCATTTGCTAAAGATATTCTTGGCATCCTCGTACCGAATTCGAAATTCATACATCAAGGCCTCCACCATATCAAGAGCAAAGGTCTCTGGATTAAATCGACCTGTCGTGACCAAGCGACTGTTGTATTGGGTTAAAAATGTAAAAATTTTATCCTCGGCTGTAAATTTGCTAACTGGCCTGTAACGCAACATTGCTGTCACCTGTTCATTGGGTAGGGGTGGAATCTCCTGGAACAGGGCACTGAACAGTGTTAAGCGACGCAAGAATTTGGCTTTGGACACCTGTCGTGTTCCAATCGTAGGCAAATGACAGATGACAGCGGCTTCTGCAATTTCCACTTCGCCTTTTTCCAAATAGGTTCCTTGAATAGCGGATTGCAAATAGGAGGGAAAGTCATAAATGTCAGGAAGCATCATCTTTTTTAATGTCTTAGGGGGTTGAAGAATGTAATCGGCAGAGCGATCGTCGAAGACACGAAGAGTTGCAAAGAGGGCAGGTTCTTCTCCCATTTTCTTTCGCATCATCACTTTTCCAAACAGAAAATCATTCTTCGATAAAGGTTTCTGCTCAGCCCACTGTTTGATCAATCGTGGATCAAAACTGGGAATACGAAGAGGACTGTCGACGTGAAGTTTTGTAATGGGAATTCCTTGATAGGGAAGAATTCGCAAAAAAGGCATTTCATTCTTCACAGGCATTTGATAAAACAAGGTTTGAATATCTGGTGCAGTATCAGCAGGCTTCTTCCACAATAAGCGAAGAAACTTTACAGAGGACATTTTAATATTCTCTAAGGGTACAAAATTGGTTTCAATCAGGCCATTCAATTGACTCATTACACTCATCACTGCATCGATATACGTGACCTTTGCATTTAAGAATTGTTGTTCCTTTTCTTCTTCAATGTCTGTTTCATAACTTTGTGTGACTTCAGGAAAATAAGGATAGATACGTCCATTCCATTCACGATTGGTTTGGATGGTCTCTGGATCCGCCACTGCAAGAACATCTTGCAGCAAAAACAAGTGGAAGGTGGGTCGAACAGATTTTGCAAACAACTGAGCAAACAACTCTTCCATTGTGTCGTTGGAACGGTCAGAAATTTTCAAAATTTTTCTATTCCCATTTAAGTCTACAAAGCGATCATCAATGGCTACACCAGTCTTTGCACGTTGAAACGGATTCATCAATTGATAGGTTGAGAGAATTCGCCCCTTTTTGTCTACATTGGTAAATGCATAGTCAAGCGGAATATATTCCTCCACTTGCTGAGACAACAACTCGGGTCCAAATGGGATTAACAAGGCTTGAAGAGACGGATGATAGGATGGATCTTGTCCTTTGGAATAATAAAGATAGGTTTTAATGTCTTGAATTGTCATAAACGGATACATTGCATCCAGGACAATCTCTTCGGGTTCCTTTGTCTCGGAACGATGAACATAGACAACAGGAATGGATGATTCCGATTCAAACGGGTATTGAAAGTTGGGTAGGAATGTAGGATTGAAAAAGTTTCCTAAAACTGAGGAAAGTGTAGTCTCCTCCATCTATCTCCTCTTCTGAAAATCAATCCAAGACAATTTGACCGACACTCATATCATTTCCGTCTTTTTGCGGTGAATATTTGGGTGCATCTGTGATTTTGGTACCACAATACCGAACAGGATGAGCCTTAAAATCAGTGTATTGATAAGTTCCCGTTTTTTCAGCCTCTTTCAAAAGCCAGCCGAAGTTATTCCAAAATTCAGGTTCGTGACCAATAGAATCCGTCACAGTGTGCGCCATTTCGTGAAGGGCAACAAAGACCATAATATTTTCATTGACCAGACTTTCATCGGCTCCCTGTCGTTGCCGCAAACACAAGTGAACCTTTTCTCCTTTGTTTACACTGTAACTTGTATGTTCTGCATCAGGTGTTGACTCCAAAAGACGTTCAGGCGAGGCTTTGAACCGTTGCATAAGTCGTTTCACTTGGGGTTTGTCGGGGTACGATGATTCCAAGTGCGCAGAGAAATTCTTCAATTTCAGACGGACTCGAGCAAGCAAATCAGCCGCCTGTTGTTTATCAGGTAGATCTCGTACACTATAGACTTGACCATCCACAGTACTTTTGACCTGCACAATCGGATAGCGGCTAGAGCCAATTCCTAGAGAATCCTGGAGTTGCTTGAACATCTGGTTTGCCTGTTCCAACATTCTTTCTACAGAGACTATAGAGATGGTGAGTTTCCCGATCACCCCTGAAAAGGGTTATAAGCATCATATCCAAGAGCGTATTCGCAGCCTGTTCCTGTTCAATGAAGTTCGTGTAATGGAATTGTTGGAAACTGTTCAATTTGGAATTGGATATCTCGTGGTAGGGTTCCTCGCGGGCACAGTTCTGGATTATTCGTTCCCTCATTACAAAGAAGAGATTGGTACACAAGAACTCTTTTTTGAAGTACTGTTACAAGGAGTTTTACTCGCCATTACTGTATTCTATGTGCGCAAGATTGTGAAGATTATGCCTTTCTTATTCGTGTTGCACAGTGATTTGAACGGAGATGGTCGCATTGATAAATACCATCCTTACCTCGCAACAGAGTACAGTGGAGAAGTGATGATTGCAGTTGTAATGCTTGGAGCACAATTCAATTTAATCAAAAAACTGGATTTGTTGTCTCGCCGCTTATACAAATGGCTGTACAATCAGGAAAAAATTGTTCAACACAGTTTAGGACTTTAAAAATTCAATACAGAGTTTTGAAAACTCACAGTTGAATTTCTACAAAATTGCTAAAATGCTTGCGCATTTTAATTGATTTCGCAATCTATAAGATTGCTCAATGAAACTAAAGGCTAAAGCCTTTAGTTGATTTCCAAGGTGCGACGGTTCACATCAGGCTCAATAGTCGTCTGGTTAAAGACAGACACAGGGACCTGAGGGTTAGGGGGTTCAGAGCGGAGTTGGTAGTTGGCGTTACGGAGCGATTGACCAACAGTGTTGACACCGATGAGAGCACCCGCGCTCAAGAAGTTCTTACCCTTCAAGGAGCCAGTACCCATAGGATTTTGCTGAGCCCATACGGAGTTAGGATCCTTGGGGAGCAACTCACTGGGAGTCAATTGATCACGGGGATAGCATCCAGCAGGGGCCTCCGCATTTCCAAATTGGGAAGGACCCTCGAAATCAGAGAGATTGGCATATCCCTCCGTCGCTGCCGTAGCGGTGCCAGCATCAGGGGTAGGAGCAACATTAGGGTTCTTCTTCTCCTTCTCTTCCTGCGTGGCGCCAGCAACGTCCATTGCAGCCTCATTCATCTTGTAATTCGCAGCCTCACTGAGAGTAGGCGCATCAACTGCGTCCGTAAAACCCTCGCTCATACCGAGAAGACGACGGGTGTACGAAGGATTCAAAAGATATGCGCCTCCTAATATCACAACAGCCACAAGTGCAACCATTAAAACTGTGCGGGTATCTACCGAGACAGATGCCATGTTCTTTTCTGAATAGTAATAGGCTATAATTTTCACGGATAGGAATACTTTCCTCCAGGTTCGTCGGAATCAGACTCCGAAGTTTCCAAAGAACTGTCCTCAGAATCCAAGGCAGCCTCCCCATAGCGCTCGTAGTATTTTTGCTCCATTCGCTTGGCTTTGAGTTTAGCCAATTCCACTTTGAGTCTGGCCTCGCGAATGCGGCGCCGAACTTCCTTTTGCTCCACAGTCTCCGTTCCAAAATTCAAAGGGGGTAAGTCGGAAAGAGGAAGTTCACTTACAGGAACAAGGGCATCAAGGTTATTTTGAATTTGGATCGTCCGGAGATTTGGTTGCCCATTGGGTTCCGGAGACTGCTTAGGCGTTTGGGGACGGAAGAAATCCGATTGGATGAGAGGTTCAACAGGGATCCAATCCGTAAGAGACCAAACCATTGCAAATTCATTGCTCTTCATTTTGAGAGTGCTGGGTCTCCAAAACGGCTGATAGAATCCATCTTCTTCTGGAAACGTTGCCGTCTCTGCAATACTATGTGTAAGGTACTTCTTGATCTTTTCCAATTGGAGAGGTGTAACAAAGAATTGCTTTGTCTTTTCAAGAAATCCTGTTAGGATCTCCTGCAAAAGAGGTTCCTTCGCAAGATCCGGAAGGGTTACTGCAGCACCATTTGGAACAGCAGTTCCTTTAAAGACAGGGGCGCTCAAAAAAGGGAATTCATAAGCACTTTCTTGGGAAATCCACTTTGGGTATCCAATCTCAAGTTGATGGCTCATCGTCTGCGGTTGTATGGGTGCAAATGTTTAGGTTCAATACAATAGATGAATCAGCCGGGAAAAGTGTCTTGGATGGAGCAGTTAATGGAAAAAAGCATCCATTTATTAAATCGTGATGACACACGGAAGAAACTTCAACTGTATTTGATTGATCCCTTATTGAATCATATTATGGAGCGTGTGTTTCCTTACATTGTACTCACGTGTGCCTTATTCACATTACTTTTAATTGTGGCTATGTTGACATTTGGTATGCTTATTGTACAAACAAGACCAAGTTTATGGCCACTTGCGGCTGCCGTAACTACGACTGCGGTAAGCGGTTAAATTTCCTCCAAGGCTCTAGAGCAGAAGGACTATGAACCAACCTCCAAGCCAAAATTCCCAGGAATTAGCAAACCTTGTGCGCAATTATGTGCATTATGATAATCTTGCAACAGGTTTGTATAGACAGACAGTCAATGCAAGGAAAGTACGGGATGATTTTGAAGGAAAAATTTTGACAAACCTACGGACCAACCATATGGAAAATGCAATCATTCAGATTGCAGGAGGGCGCTTAGTTGTACACGAAGAGCGACACAATCAGCCTATCACATTGGGACGAATGGAAGAACTTCTTCATTCCTATTTTCTTTCTCATAACATTCCTGATGATACACAAAACATTATGAAATTTATGAAGAAGCAAAGAGGATATGAGGTGATTAAGCGATTGAAAAAACAGTCTGGTACAACACCTCCTCCTTTGCCTCCTGCACCTCTCGCACCTGCTTTGGGTCCTGGCCCTCAAGGCAAATAGGGCTAAAGTAGAATTACAAAATGAAAGTAAATGGAGAGACCCAGAACAAAAGTGGAAAAGCAGAGACTATGGGAAACCTGGACTCGCAAAGTCATTTATGCTGATCGTGGTGTGTATAATATAGCCCCACGTCATCTTGTTATCAGAAATTTTGTGCAAAAAGGGCTAATACCCTTTGTCCGATCCAAAGGGTATGTCTTCAGTGGAGATGCAACGCGTATTACCAACAGTTTACTCCGATATCTCTTTGCCCTGTATATTGGTGATACAGTTCAGTTTAAAAACCCTCACAAAAACGTTTACAAAGACTATTTTGATGAATTTGAACATAAATTTGACACTCTAGAGATGGAGCCCTTCTGGGAAAAGTGGGATTGTATTGAGGACTTTCAAGAAGGTCAGTTTGGTGAACCCTTCAAGTATACATTTCCTTATTTTGTATGGGCCAGTCTTGATTTACAAGGGTCTCCTGCATTTAAAAAACTAGAAGCCCTTTTTCAAGAGATTGATGAAATGGAAGAAGCCCAGCAACGAAAAGAGGCAAAAGGAAAGGACGATCCTTATCTTCACGACTCTTCAAAAGTTAACTATGAGGATAGACATTGGCATTAAGAGGTTGACCACTTGGATGTATTGAAGGGCATAATTCCTAAGGACGCAGCCTCTGTGCGGAACTTGGCAACCTTCTTTTGCACCTCCAAGGCTTCAGGGGACAACGGTGTGCCCTTTGCCATTGCAATGGCATCGTGATCCGATTGGCTGGGCTTAGGTCCAAAGCAATTGACACCAAACCGGAGTTCAGGATTGTCAAAGAACCCACCATTCAATCCAGGGACTCCACACGAGGTGCGCTGATCCTCCGGACCTGCCTGTAACTTCTCCCACGTATCCTTCTGCGTGGGATAAACAGCCGTCTGTCCCTTCACCCAACCATAATTGCACCAATCAGCACCTTTCTCCCAGGCCTGTTTGACCTGATCGTAAGTGGCTAACTCCGCACCGAGAGCCTTGCAAAGAGGTTCCGCATCATAATACGTGAAGGTATTCTTACTTACATTAAAGACCTCAGAGCCACCTGTCGTTGGAAGGACCTTCTCCACCAAAGGCTTGGTAGCCTCTTTTTGCGCATCCGTTTCGTCCTGAGGGGCTACATTGGAATCTAGAACATCCTGACCGGGTCCTTCAGGGACTTGAAGAGGATTGACTTGGAGACCAAGGGCACTCCGAACCTGTGTCACAACATACTCATATCCCTGCTTCACTTGAAGACTGTAATAGGATAAAATGAAAAGAAAGAGAACAACAAAGGCCACAAAAATGCCGAGTGCAGTCATCCATCCTCCAGGAAGACCGACAGACTCGACTGCCGTATTCATATTTCTCTGAGTGTTTTGCATAATATCATTCACAGTCCGATTTAGATTGCTAACATTGGCCTTCAGAGTATTAATGGCATTTGCCGCAGGAACTCCGAGAGGCAACAAACTGTTGAAATTCTTGGACACCGGTGTATTCATCCTGTCTATTCTAGCCTAAGTTGGGAAAGAATAGTTGGCATTTGCCGTTCAATATGGGCTTGAAAGGAAGGAATATTTACATCAAAATGAATTCCATCGGATGCTTTGTTAGGATAGGCAATCCCAAATCCCCACGCATTGGTACACCCAGAGATCTGACCTGTTTGCGGATCATAGTCTTTTAGACCAAATGGATTTCTTGGTTCAAATCCAATAGCATATACAACACCATCCACCTGTTTGGTATGCCGTATGACATTCACAGTATCCGTTACGGAGATGAGATCAACAGGTAACTCTTTTCGAAGGATTTTATCGGCAATCTCGGCAGCATCTTGTTTGAGACCATCATAATCTCCATCACGATCAAAATAGAAAGGTTTTGGAGATGCATAGAAATTGGTTACCTTGGCTCCACACTCCAAAAGGTTTCGCACAATTAAGGTTGCAGAATGAGCCGTTCCAAAGACAAGGATATGATCTCCTCTCTGCACAACATCCTTGAGTTTTTCCTTGGTAAGTGCAGTACAGAGTGAAATGGAAGGATAGGGGAGATCCATATGTTTGGGCTCGGATCCTGTCGCCAGAATGAGAAGATCCGACTCAAGGGGGGTTGACTGGTTTTTTAACTGAATGTACCATTGGGTATCAAACCAAATTTTTGTTGCGAGAGTGCAATGGAGTTCACACTGTCTCAAATAGGGCTTTGTAATCTCTTTGAGATATTCATAGTAATGCCGTAAGGAGCAAGGTTGATCACCTGGAAGGGCTGACCATTTCTCAGGAAGAGATCCAGGGTATGGAACGGCTGTCAACAATTGGTTCCAGACTGTATTGCTCTTGACACAACTCCATTTTTCATTCAAATCACCACCACAAAACTGGGCATCCACAACCAAAACCTGTTCTGGGGATACACCATTCTTTTCAAGATTGTGCAGAACAAGAAGTCCTGCTGCTCCACATCCGATAATGCAAACTTTCTTCATCTTCTACCCTTGTATGAAAAATTGTAACCTAAACATTTCCTTGAATGCTAGTATAGAATGGTCAAAATCATTGAATCCGTGGATGAAATTCCCCAACAAGGCGGGGTTGTCATTGATTTTTTTGCCACGTGGTGTGGTCCGTGCAAAATGATTGCTCCTAAGTTTGAAGAACTTTCGAAGATATATCCCTCGATTGCATTTCTAAAAGTGGATGTCGATGAGTCTGCAGAACTCACGGAAAAGTTTGATATCCGTGCGATGCCCACCTTTGTCTTTCTTCGTGATGGAATTCTAGTTCACAAAATCGAAGGAGCCGATCTAAGAGCCATTGGACAGGCATTGGAAGTGATGAGTAAATAATCAACTATGTCGTTAAAAACGACGGTATTGATTAGATTAATCATAATATGTCTGATATTTTAATTTTTGTTCCCAATGATATCCCCATCGTCCCAGAGGGATATGAGGCTGTTTTTGAAAGAAGCGTGTAAAGATTGCAAAGAACATAGTGTTGAACTAACAAGCGAGTGAATCAAAGTTCAATTTTTATACTTCATTTAAATCTCGTTTCCGATTTAAATCTCACTTGATTTAAATCTCACTGATATAAAACTTACTTGTTTTAGATCTCACCTGCGGGCTCGGTTCTGTTGCCACCGCGACCCGCAATGTACTGACGTTGCTTAGGGGTGGTGCAGACACAGCCGCCGCCGCAAGAGAAGGAGGCACCACAGCATTCAGGCTTGCACTGGTTGTTCTTGAAGATGAACAAGGAATCATCACCAGGTTCAAATTCGGGACCCATCAACTTCTCATTGGGAGCCGTATAACGCCAAGACGATACACCGTTGCCAGGGTTCAACTTCACATTGTCAAACGCACCGATGGCTTGGTAGCCTTTTCCAGCGCTACCCGCATTCTCCAAGAAGTAATTGGCAAATCCTTCGCGGGTAGGACCCAAAGCACCGGGCTTGTAGTAGAGCATCAAAATATTGGCTGCGAGTAAGATAAGGAGGCCTGTGATAAGGAAACCGGTACGCATAGTTCTTCTTTACTCAGGGATTTTTTTAGGAGGGCACGGGTAAAAGAATAGGTAAGGGGTAAGTTATCCAAGCCTACCTCTGTAAAATCGCGAATGAATCCGGAATGGTTTTCACTCTGAATCCAAAGTGTTCCTGACAAAGTGACAAGATGGAACCCACGTTGAACAGATCCTTGATGAGAGGTTGGATGAGACCAAGAG
>JACCDW011265865.1_pt1 | contig 11447 bp, 12 predicted proteins | sample 7449781 | NCBI WGS metagenome assembly JACCDW01 (sample SAMN15323449, study PRJNA562643) | freshwater metagenome | isolation source: river surface water | place: USA:Blue River Watershed | collected 2017-08-18
CTAGATTATTTATCTAGTGCAAAAAGACATTCCTACAAAAAGTATTTGGTAGACAATATGTATGATAAAATATTAACACAAAGCTACAAAATTCAGAACTACCCGGGTATAATATTTGAGAATAACTTTGAATTGACACCAAGAGGAATTGAAAACTTGAATGGTGGTCGGCGTAGGACAAGGCGCGGCCGCCGTTAATTGCGTCTGCGGCGGCTACGATTTTTCTTTCTTGAGCCACCAGTCTTAGATTCCCATGGTCGCTGTTCTTGTCTTAGGGAAAGAAGGGGCCCGCGACGATTAATGGCAGCATTTGGTGCGTTACGCACCATTTTATTGACTGCTGCATTTTTACCCATGCCACGGACAAGCATCCGACGATAATTTGCCTGATTTGGTCCAAGTTGGTTTGCTGGTGGTTGGACTGTATACATCAGATTATAGTTATTGAGTAAGGTACCATCAGGTGCATATTGAGTTCCAAAAACACCTAGATTGCCGGTTTGTTCATTGTTATATGAAACCATAATTCTAGTTCTACCATCATGACCCTCGTTTGGAAAAGTCAGTATTCTTCTAACAGGACCTCTCCCCCTTAGCTCACCCCCTGAAAAAAATAAGTAAGTATTTCCTACAATTGCAGTTTCTGGTCTAATACGATAGCCGGGAAGATTTGCCACTAAATGTGCATATAGTGGCTCTGGTGGTGTTGGTTCAGGCACATCAAATTGCATGTTTATACTTTTAGGACAGCTTTTCAAACAGCAGCCTTGTGCAAATCAAGGTGATGCTTACGCCCTTGCCTACATTCATTTTCAGATACTTATTGTCATATGTTTTTAGTCTACGCACCAGTTCATGTGCGGCATGAATAGACGGCCGATTTACCTTAAGATACTTGTGACAGACATGTTCAAATATCTTGAGCCAGGACGCGGCATCCAGCTCAGCCTTCAGGGCCGGCTCAACATTTAGTGTCTGGGTGGCCGGATTCCAAGACGCATAGATTTGCTTATAAAGAAGGCGGTCAATGAGTGCAGCCTGGGTCTTGAGCGTATCGGCAACTTTTAGGAGTGCGGCATCCACTTCAGGTCCATACTGGGCATGAGTCTGGGCGTAAAAGTGCTCCCTAAACTTTCCGCGATTGCACCATGAGGGTGTTGTGTTCTTGAGGTGCGGGATGTGGAGAGCAGTGGCTGCCTCGTAAATTGCCGACTTCTTGATGCTGAGGAGCGGTCGCCAGAGATGAACGCCGAGCTGGACCTCCTCAACTTCCATCTTTGCCAGATTGTCTAGATGCTGGCCGCGGGCAAAATTGGTCCAGATATTCTCCACTGCATCATCCTGAATGTGACCGAGGAGAACCTTCTTATCTTTTGCAGTCGCCTTATACGCCGAGAACCGGATGCTGCGTGTGACCGATTCATAGAACTCACGGTCCACAAAGTCGCGGCGCACATAAGGAATTTCATAGACAGTTAGGGGTACTGCAAGGCGCTGGCAGAAGGCGGCGACAAAGGAGAACTCATCAGAACTTGTTGCCCGATTCCCGTAAATGATATGAACTGCTTGCGGCCTGGCACCCATTGCCTGGAGAATAGCGAGGGCGACCATGGAGTCAATGCCGCCACTGAGCGAGATGACTGGAGCCTCGGCGCCCTTCAGAGCGTCCACGATTTCTTTAAATGGTCCTTGTGCATCGGTGACCTGATCTCTGAGGGCGGCAAGGGATTCGGGCTTATCATCCGATTCACAGATTGCGGCTGCATCGTAGGTCCAAGGGCCAATACCGGGACTAAATAAGCCAGCGGCGACTGTCTCGTCACTCTGCCATTTCCTGTAGGTGTCGTAATAGAAACGGGCCAGTACAGGAAGTGTTTTGATAGACTCTATCTCTCTATCTGGGAAATACTGACCATGAAGGTATTCAAAGATATATTCGTAGCGGCCGAGATGCTTGAAAGGCATAAGGCAGGCAACTAGGCACACCTCATCCTGGCAAATCAGCTCATCTGCATTCCGCTCAACATCATCTGCGGCTTGGACGCGACAGTCACGGATGTCTGCTTCAGTTATAGGCGCGCCATATCTTTGGAAGTGCCGTTGGAACTGGTCCAGGAAGATGACACGGCCTGCTAGGTCCTCGCTCTCATAGTCATATCCGTAAAAGTTTTCATAAATGAGCTTGTCTGCGACGGCCTTCTGATTTGCTGTAATGGGAATCCAGCACTCGGGATGTGCCGCCCAAAATTGGCTTATGTGTGTATTTGGCATTTAGGTGTATTGACCAAAATGTCATGTTCTTAATTCAATTTTTCCTTTAGTGGCGCCGCCTTGTCTTACGATTTTTCTTATGCATGCCTCGGCTCTTTCCTCCTAGGCTCATCCAGTTCGGTAGCTTTGACCCTGAGGCGGCTAAGTCTGCCATGAGGGCATTTCTCTCAACCATAGTTTCAAAAGGTGGGGAGTTTGGATTAAGCACTCTCACAGCCGGGACAAAAGGTGCAGAATTTGCACTAAGTGGCTTTGTATTATTCATATTAAACTTCATATTGCGAACATACTGTTTTTCATGCTCAGAGAGGCTATTAAAAATGGCACGATGTGCAGCCTTGTCACCTGTTGCCCAAGCTGTGATAAGCCTGTCCATAACTTTTTTCTTTGGTATGTAACGAACCGATTTGGGCGGCATTCTACTATTAGATGCGTGTTTCAGCAAGGACCCGGTAAAGGTCATCATTCTCTTTTGCCAGGCGTTCCACCATAGCCTCTAACTTTTGAATACGGGCGCAGGCAAAGTTGAGCAGTGAAGGATGACTTGGTCCTGGCCAGGGTTGGTTCATTTCTTCTGCAAATTGAGCCCATGCCTCTTTTGCCTGCCGCTCCTCTTGTTCTTTTGCAAATACAAGGGTCTGCACCTGTTGCTCAAAGTTGATTAGTTGTTGGATTTTATTACACGCTTTAGTTACTTTTATAAGTATTTCTGGTCCCGTGCAGCCAATTTCAGTAAAATGGTCTGAATACCGGAAGTGCCTGCGTTTTATTCTTGGGTCTAACACACTAAGTTTATTATAAAGCTCTACCAGTTTTGGCAAGCACTCATCAAAGACTTTTTGAAAGTCAACAATGAGGGTATCGGACATAAATGGTGGTTCATGAGGTGAGAGCTGATAATAATCAGTGCCGACCAGATAACGATTTTTAAGGGCATTTAGTGCCGCACCGACCAGCGGCGTATATGTAAGACTGAATTCTGGGAAAGGCGTCCAATCAGTTGGCATTGTGTATAATAATTCAAAGGCGCCGCCTACTTCAATTTTCTCTTGTACAAAAAAATGAAAGTAAGCGTATCAAGCTAGAAGCTACACATCGTGGTATTTAGCTAGAAACCTAAAGTACAAGCTAGAGATAGCAACAGAATGTCAGACATGCCAGAGGAAGTCCATCGTTCAATGATAGTTGGTATGTCCACAGTAAGGCTTCCGCGAAGAAGGACAAAGCTACAATGTCCAAAGCTTACTTTGGTTGTTAAAAAAACACAGAATATGAAAACATTTATAGCTATTATGCGAATCAAACAGGAGCTAGAGAAAGATGACGAGGAGGGGCAGAGTATTCATATGGTCCATACAATGAATACTCTAGCGGGTGGAACTCAGTTTGCAGAGCGCCTTAAGAAGTATCTTAAGCCAGTGATTGAGCTCTATGGTCGCCACTCAGTAATTATCTTCTCCTCAAAGTGCGATGAGCCCGAGTTTAGAGAGCAACATGTCTCCTCATATGATGCACTGAAAGGGCGCTGTTTGGACCCAGAGACTTGTCCTCGTGTTGTGATTATGTGTGGACATGCTATTCGTTATGAAGATACAGTGAATATGCTCGGACTTTTGGATACCTATCCAGAGAGATATCCGCCAAAGCGTGCCTTTGTATATTATGATGAGCTGCATCTGTATATTAATACAGCCGGTCTGCGTGAAAAGATTGAGACCATTCACTCATTTGAGATTACAAAGGGCATTACAGCTCTTACTGCAACACCTGATAATATCTGGGATCCTAGTGGCGAAGGATTTTGGGGTAGTATGTGCCTAATATCTTTGGAAAATATTGATGACCCAAATTATATTGGCTATGCGGATATGATATTTAATAGTGAGGTAGCCGACTTCTTTGGTTTTGATTACCGTCGCCCCAGTCTATTTGACCATGATGCACTGGAGGCAGATGTCTTCAGCTATGTTGAATATGTCCTTGAAAAGTGCCCATATTATCTGAATAATGGTAATCGTCTGTTCATTCCAGCTCATATTCGCCGCAGTGGGCACCGCAAGATGTCAGACCTTATCTTTGATAAGTGTCCCCAGGCAGTTGTAGTCATTCTTAATTCAGATGGCAAGCAGTTGACCTTTAGGGATGAACATGGCACTAAAATTAGTAAAGAGCTGCGACTAAAGGCTGCAGGTGGTGAAGTAGGTGCTGCTATTGCAAATCTCATTTCTGAGCATAAGTTGGAGGATAGACCGGTTGTAGTCACGGGACTTCTCTGTGTTGGAATTGGCCAGACACTCACTCATGAGTCTTTGGGTTCATTTACACACGCTATTATTAGTCACATGGACTTTACAAATGATGATATTTATCAGCTATGTGGTCGTCTTACTGGTATGATGCGCCGTTGGGCTACTTATCAGCAAACAGAGATTGCATGTCCTGATGTCATTCGGCGACGATTCCATGTCATGGAAGAATCGGCGCAACGCATGTTAGAAACGCTAAATGGCCAAACTGTTAGTCAGCGCCAGTATAGGTTTACAATGCAAACTATGGGTGCAGATGGCGAGGCCGCGCTGGCTAATGTGCGTGCACCCAAGAAGGTGAAGGTTAAGCGCACCCCTAAGGGTGATGAAAACTACCATGAGGGTCCGCAATCATTTACAACTCTTGAACAAGCTGTTGCTTATCTTAGTCAGGTTCTCAATCGTGAAATTGATATTCATCCATTTCACAAGGTTGATGAGTATGTTCTATCCACTCGTTTGAATAGCTACTTTAAGAAAAAGAAGGCAGACTTAACCGCAGATGACCGTCTAACCTTAGACCAATATCAAGCAATTGGCAAGAAAACAAATATTTCATCCAAATCTGGTCAGGGTCAGCCTTATATGATTTATCCAGTATATGAAAATAGAGAGTCATTGCCCTCCTCAGTGCAGTACTATATCCGCTACTATAAGGAGTAATTAGCATATATCCTTCATACAACTCATACCAGCAAATGTGGGCATCATGTGGCGAAGAAACCATGTCTGAATAGCATTTTCCATCATTTCTTCTGTGGACTTATGTAAATTCTTCTTAGATTTATAATGAGCGGCACTCTGTAATGGACTATAATCATAAGTCCCATCACGATTTTCTGTTGTATTAACACGAATCCAACCGGCCTTTTCATATATAGACACCGCGTGCTGAGCTACAGGACTATGAATGCCTAATAGGTCGTCTTTATTATATGAGGCAGAGATATTCTGTAAAAGCTTTACAGCATATCATTGTCTTCTATGCTTCTCGGGAACATAAATGCCATCCAGAACATCTGCTTTTGCCAAAATAGCAGCGGCAAATACCTCTGAACCATCTGTTAGGACATAAAGTCCAGTTGTCCGTAGAAATAACTTTGGAAACTTTTCAGGCTGTGCTAGCATAAGTAAGAGGCCTTTAAAGTCATTTTTAAGGTTACATGCATCCGTGACTTCCTTGAGGAGTCTAACAAATGCATTTCGCATATTAGGAAAACTTAGAATCATATCAACTGGCACAAAACCAAACCTCATCTTGATGTGTACTCTTACTTCATTCAAAAAAGTTATCAATTTTTCCTGCGCCTCGCAGCCTTTTGCCGCGACTGCGATGTGACCCATGTAGTTGGAAGAACGGGTCTGTATAACTAAAAGGAAGCCCAGCAATCTCGCGGTAGCGTCGGTTCATGGCCTCAACTCGGTCCAAGCAACCCTCATAGTTCAGCTCTACATACGGTGCCATAAAGCCGACCACACCATATAAGTTACCACATATAGTCGCGTCGCTAATATTTTCAAAGTCAAAAATGGCGACATTATCATGGTCGCGAAAACTATCGACGAACTTCTGCGGCGCCCTTTCGCTCCCAATAAAAAATAGCCTGTAATCTGGACCAAACCGATTAGCCACTTCGCCTAAATTTGTGTCATGCGTTTTAAACACATCTAATGGTGCATCACTCAAATATGGACTATGCTCAAAGTCAGTAAAGTATACTGGCCGGTCTTGCATACCAACTATAAGTCCCATAAGTGCATTCACAAGTAGTGTTGAGGCCGACCTAGGAAATCCACTCTGAATGAATCGTGTTTTCATTATCTCACTATTGGGACCCTGTATAATTTTAAAGTATCATTTTTAAGTAGAATGCACACTAGAGGCAATAAGAGAAAGACAAAGAGGCGGCAGAGGCAGAAAGGAGGCACCAGGCGAACAGCAAGTGGCTTCAGTGGCTGTGTATTTATCCCTGGACTTGTCCAAAACGACCCAACAAAAGTTACCAAAGTATTTTTCCGAGAAGCAGACTTTCCAAAGGAGGTTGCTGCTCTAGCTCTTGCTGAAGAAGCCGACCCGGGTCACGAATTTACAATTAGGGGTACACCTGCTCAAATGGATATAGATGCAGCGATTTTGGCTGCATGCAATGAGGCAAAGTTTAATAAAAATGCTGGCGGGAGATACTATGTCATCCATTATGATAATGCCGGCGTTGAGCTGGCCGCCCTGCCACCTAACCCTGCATACTTATGTCCCTTAGTCACCCTGTTCCGCCGCATCTGTGAAATGAATAAGCGTGGTATCATTCATGGTGATATTACACCGGCAAACATTGCATTTGATGGCAGATTCCGACTTATTGATTACGGGCTCATGCGACGGGCTGAAGGAACGCCTCGTGACAAACTGGACATGTGGGCAGTGCGAAACTTTTTAGTCGGCTATCTGCCAAAACTTGGGTTGGATACGGCGGCTATTGATGCAATTCCTCTCGGCTGGGCTGATGGACCTGGTCCAGCAGAGTTAGCTGATATTGTATTAGCGGCGCTGGACGAGATTTGCCCGCCAGCCTAAAAATTGAACGGCGCGCGCCAGAACAATTAGGGTACACACCTAAAATGAGAATCCTTCTTCGTCTATTCGCCCGCTCCACACTCGCCGAGCCTGCTCTCGGTCGCTGGCAGCTTGCCTACACACCTCAAATTATCAATAAAAAGATTGACCAGGCCAATGAGGACCATTGTGGCTGCTGCCAAGTTCAGGAACATATGATTGTTAAAGTTGATAAATCAGATGAGTATTTGGAGCCTTTCGTTTATTACTCATAATGCGGGTTCGCCGTGCAAACATGCCAGCCGGTCACCTTGCTGCCCACAAAGTTATTCAGCTCCTCGGCCGAATCATAACGGCAGTGAATAGGGTCGCTCAGGTCACCGACATGCATCTGGCCATGGCCAATGAAGCCACTCTCCCAACAATGATACTCATAGTCAATATGCAGGTCAGGATAACGGCTGACGAGCAGCTTATAGAAGCGGTGAGGGACAATCCAGGCGCTGTCAAAGTAGATAGTTAGCATGTGGTCCGTTCCATTTTCAATATATTGGTGCTTCTCAGCATCCGCTACCCACTTTGTGGAGAAGCTCTCATAGAGCCATTGATAGCGGCCCTCACCCTCAAGGTTGTCTGGTACAGGGAAGTGCGCCGTTAGGACGAACGGCTTGGCAGCGATGTCATCAATAGTGGCCTTAGAGGCGCTGAAGCAGACCCAGTTCTCGCAGATATTCGGCATTTTGTGTGTCAAAAATTTGAAGGCGAGCCGCTATCAAATTTTTGCCACATACACATAATGACTATTCGGATGACTTTTAGGGATTATGCACTTGAGGCGCTCAAGGCAAACGGATATGATGCTGACACACTTTTAATGGATTATGTTAAGAGGAAGAGAAATTCGGACCCACTGCTCATTGAGCATAACGGTCTTCAGTACGAATTTAAGCGGCGCGGTATCTCGGTAAACTTTGAACTCGTTGGAAGGATTTTATCCTTCCAACAAGTTGACGGCACATTTGTTGCACCTGAACAGTGGCTAGAAGTTGCCTTCTTATCTGACCATTAGGGTTTCTCGTTTGCAGCCGCATCATCTGCATCGGGAAACACCTTAATACGCGGCACCTTGCCTGCCTGAATATCTGCAATCATGCCCTGCATCTTTTTTGTATCATAGACGCCGGCGAAGTGCACCAGGAAGTCATTCGGCTTCCACAGCCGCTCACCGCGGCGGCCGCCGAGATATGCGTTGAAGTGCCAGTGCTGCTTCGTGGACTCCATGCGGGCCCGAACATCTGGCTCATGAGTCCACAGTTCTACCATTGCGTAGTTCTCAAACCAGATATGGTACAGGTCCTTTGTATAGTTCCAAACACGCTCAAAGTACTGGATGAGCCAGGGTGCATCGGCGCAACGGAAAATCATATTGCCCGAATTGAGATTCTTGCAGGCATCATGATTCCAGAGAATGGACTTTGAATTTGGCAGGAGAGGGAGCACATGGTCCTCTAGCCGAAGGTTAGAGTTAGTGATTAGAACATCAGCATCAGAAATCCAGAGATAATCAAAGTCTTTGGCCCTAGTGCGAAGAAAGTTCAGCCAGAAGGGCACCTTGGACCAGGCAATGGGGCGGTCGCGGTCCCAGAACTCTTCACCTGCTTCAATGTATGTGTAACCGTGGCGCGCAGCGTAGTCGCGTTTGGACTGGAGACAGGCAGCTAGGTCCCTCTTATAGTCGGCGCCGACTACAAAAGTTAGGATGGCGATTCGGGGCTGAGACATTTAGGTGAAAATAGAAGCAATAGTTTAGGTCTTAGAATAGTGAGTATGAACGCTCCGCACATAAGTAACACCCATCCTCTAATGGTTTACCAAGTCCCTGAATTCCAATTTTGCCTGACAATGAGAGGCGCCGGCCTTGGACTAGTATTTCAATGTACTGCTTCGGACCAACACCTAGACAGACAACAGCGGTTTTCACTTTTCCCCAGCCAATGACGCGAACTGAGGCAATAATGCCGCGAAAGCGGCCATCAAAGCAATAACAATTAGGGTAAAAGTCTGTGCCACTCCATGTAGCGCCACGACGGAGAGCTGCTGCAGGTGACTCGGCTGCGCGTGGTCGGCGGCGCGCGCTCGCAAAGATACTTGGATTTGCACCTTTATAGTCACCTTCTCTACAGCCAGCTAGTCGCGCCTCATATACATGGACCCAAGGCCGATAATAGCTATCTGCATGCCGCATTACAGCGCGCCAAAATGCCTGCGGCCGATGTACTTTACACCAGGCGAGGCGCCAGACTAGCTGTGCATAGGAATATGCATGTGCTTTGCAGAAGCTGTAATCGCGTAACCCCTCTAATTGTCTGACTAGTCTGGAAGCTGCGGCTGGTTCAAGTCCTTTCAACTTGGTACCAAAGGCACGCATAACATCGGCATCGCCCTTTGTGAGCCCTCGTCTCCACTGGTCTGCCTCGGCCTCTGAACAATTAAGGGCTGCTGCGATTAAAGTAATTGCATCATCATCGTAGACACGCGTCGCGGTTAGGTCGGCCGTTGTTGCAGCGCATTTTGCGTCGCGTGCAGCCGGCCGAATAATGGCGAGACAGAGTGCCAAGTCATCCAAGGTGCGCGGCTTGAAGTGACGGAATGCTTTCCTGATGAGCGGCGATTCACCAAGAATAATTCCCACATTGTCACCACTACTTAGCATCTCAGAGATGGCATCATCTGCCGTCCATGACTCAAAGTCAATATGCTCGTGGCCGACACACTCGTAAAGGATGGCGAGGGCGCGACTGGACAGAATATCAATCTTAAACTGCTTTGCAGCAGCAACATCATATTTGTCAAGTCGTACTTGAGGGATTGTGCGCCGATTTATACATTGTTCGGCTGGTACACCATTAGGGTAAAAGATGATGCCGCCACAATGGAGTGAGTAGCCGCGAAACTGGTCTTTGAGGGCAGCAGCTCGGCGTTTAATAGCTGCTTGCGCTGCCGCTGGTAGTCGGCGCATTTGGTTCATGACTTCTAGTGTTGCAGCGTTGCCCTTAATTCCAGCTTCACGAGCTGCTTGGCGTAGGGCAGATTTTTCATGGTAGTGGTTCTGATTACTGATACGGGCAATGCATCCTGGCCAGCGTTGCTGTAGCTGAAGGAATACCTCGTCGCGTAAATTATAGGGAAAGTCAAAGTCAATATCGGGCAGCGTATCGCGAAACTCTGTTAGGAATCTGGCAAAACTAATATTGTACTTGACTGGGTCAACATGGCTGATTCCAAGTAAGTATACGACTAAGGAGGATCCGCAAGAACCGCGCGTTACATGAGGGATGCCTGCTGTAATCTTCAAGATTTCAACAGCGCGCAGCAGATACTGCGCCAAGCCTTTCTGGACAATTAGGGTTAGTTCGTGACTCAGGCGTTCAGCGTACGCTTCGCCAGCCGGCAGGGTGCGGATAAAGTATTGACTTAAATCAACATACTTTTCCAAAGATGTCAGCTGTGGCTTTGGTGCCTCGGTTTGCATTTTTAGAGTGTGAAGTTGAAAGCCGCCGCGGCCACTTTTAAAAGTATAAGTAAATGGAAAGTGTGTATTGCCTATGTAAGCCATCATGCGGTCACAGACTTTAATGGAGGATGCGGCACAGCAATCAAGAATGAGGCCTGTTCGCTTTTGGTTCGCGGGGTCGCGGCGGAGAACACGGCCTACGCATTGAACAAAAGTGGCTGCACCACGGTCTGCGACGCGGTCCAGAAAGACGCAAGTGTCTAGGTTTTGAATATCAGAGCCCTCACGGTGCTTCGCTGCGCAAAACAGTAAGGCGTGACTAGGCGCCGCAGCAAACTGCTCATATGTGGCGAGGCCATCAGGTGTAGCGGAGCTTGTGTCTACTGCGACTAAGTAATCAGGAAAGTCTGTAATCCAGGCGGCGGCTGCACGCAAACAATGCTCAATCATGCCGCACCAAATAACTACCTTTTTGTACGGCTGCTCCGCAAGTAGTACTTTTAGAGTTGTACGCATATCAGCATCTGTAACAGGCCCCTCATTGCTCTTTAGCCAGTGAATCGTCGGCGGTAAAATGACTCCATCAGCGACTGCATCAGCAATACTGTAATTGCTGATAATTTGTGTGAGTGGCTCATAGTCCGTGCATGGGGTTGCTGAGAAGCCGATGACACGAACTTTTGGCCCTACATGACTGTAAAAGTCTTGCGTGGATTTGTTGCGAATGCTGTGACATTCGTCGTGGACAATTAGGCTGATGGGTATGCGCAGGCTCTTGTAGCGCTCTTGGCTCGTTAAGAAG
>JACCDW010709003.1_pt1 | contig 11446 bp, 8 predicted proteins | sample 7449781 | NCBI WGS metagenome assembly JACCDW01 (sample SAMN15323449, study PRJNA562643) | freshwater metagenome | isolation source: river surface water | place: USA:Blue River Watershed | collected 2017-08-18
ATTCCGCCGCCAGGCCCACCATGGAGGAAAACAATTGGATAACCATTGGGATTTCCTGCCTGCTCTAAATATATTTGGTGAATTTCAGAGACTTTTAGAAATTCTTTTGAGAATGGTTCGATTTCTGGGAAAAAATTTTTTTGCATATAACCTTTATCTTAAATTATGAATAGGTCGAGGCCAGTACTTTTGCTTTTTTATCAGTGGGATGAAACTCGCTTGAGCTGCGATATCATTACAAGTATTGAACTCCTCCATCGTGAAGTTCTGATGCTTTTGCAATAAAGAGTATTCATTGACTAAATCAGTACCGAAAACTCCAGGGTCATCGGTATTAATTGTTACTGGGACTCCAGAGCTTAATAGCTTACGAATGGGGTGCATTTCCAAAGAGGCGCATGAATGAGTGAGCCAATTACTTTTAAAACTGACTTCTAATGGTATTTTCCTTTGTTTCAAAAGTTGGGTCACAAATGGATCATTATAGATTTGAATACCATGACCAATTCTTTCAGCTCCGAGATACTCGATAGAATTTTTGACATTCAGAGAAGCCGTCGGTATCGGGGCCTCTCCAGCATGAATGGTCACTTTCAGACCGTGCTTTCTTGCCTTTTCAAAGGCACTCTGAAATGGAATAGGATCAAAGCCATCTTCATTATCTGCTAAATCCACGCCGACGAAAAAGTCTCGATTTTCGATAGCAAAATCAATGATCTTTTCAGCTTCAGCGGGAGGCCGGGTTCTTTGCACGATGGCAATGTGGCCTGTTGCGATGGGCAGATTTTTTGCCATCTCTTGGCCTTTACGTATTGATTGTATGATCGTATCAAAATTTAAACTTGAGTGGCCTTCTGCACTAAAGGTCGGGGCCCATCGCAGTTCCAATATTTTGATGCCCTCCGCAACAGCATCTTCATTAGCTTCATAAGTTAATCGCGATAAGACTTCCGATGAATTTAAAATTTTTTGAGTCTTTAAAAATTTTTGCAGGACACTCTCAAGATCTTTCATTGGTTCCAGGATCAGAAAGTCATGAGCCAGGTCTTCGTGACTATAATTTCGATGAAAGGCGGTTTGAGCTAGCTCTAGAAGAGTCGATCGTCTCACTGAACACTCAAGATGCCGGTGTAATTCTACTTTGGGGATGGTGCGCAGTTCTTCCAAATTCATCGGAAAAAGGATAAGTTCTTCCGGTCGACAAGTAAAGTAAGGAGATTCAAAATGACATCAGTCCTCCGTCCTCTTAATCGAAAAAATCATCTTGCCGGAAATCCAACTCAGAAGCCGTATTTTTCACAAAAAGTTGCCAGTCCATGGGGCGAAATCGATGTGACAGATCCTCGAGCAACGCGGGCATTGGTGGCGTTGATGGATATGAATGCAGTTCTCGGTGGAGCTGCAAGTCATTATGGTGGGCCCGCTGCATTTGCAGAATTGATGTCAGCACTTCATGGCTTTGCTTATACCCAGGCCATGAAACTGGAGAAAAATTGGTATGATTTATTTCACCTTATTAACGATGCCGGTCATTGTGAAAATGGTCTCTATGCATTGAAAGCGAATTATGGTTTTGCTGGTTTAACATTTGAAAAGTTAAAAAAATTTCGGTCTATCGAAAGTCCCCTCACTGGCCATGGAGAAGCCCATTTGTTTCCTGAGGGAGTCCTACTCAGTAATGGTCCTTTGGGGTCCGCATTTCCTCAAAGCCAGGGTTTGGCAATGGCGGACGCAATGGCTGGAAGATGGGATCGAGTAACGGTCACGGCGATTTCAGACGGAGCCTGCATGGAAGGCGAGGCTCGCGAAGCAATGGCGGCAATTCCTGGATTTGCTAAAGCCGGTCGAGTCGCTCCCTTTGTCCTTATTATTTCAGATAATAATACCGGTCTGTCAGGTCGTTTAGATAAAGATGTTTATTCGATGGCTCCGACATTTGAATCTTTAACTGCCTTGGGTTGGAAGGTCCTCGATTTACATCAAGGTAATCATCTTCAAGCTTGTATGGATAAAATTTCAGAAGCCATACAGTTAGCGAAGACCAACCCCAAAGCACCTGTCGTTATTAGAGCAAAAACTGTTAAAGGAATCGGGACACAAAAAACAGCAGAATCTTCGAGCGGTGGCCATGGCTTTCCATTAAAGTCTCCGACTGAATTGCCAGCATTTTTAAAGGAAATATATGGCGGCTCTTATCCGCAAGATTTTGATTCGTGGATTTCAGAACTTGTAAAAATTGAGGAAGTGCAGAAGAGAAATTCAGTCAAATCAGCATTTGTTGAGGAAAAAATTCAAGTCGGAATTTCAAAGGCAATGATTAGTGCGGCAAAAAAGGGTCACCCAGTGGTCTCAATATCTTCAGATTTAGCAGGATCTACGGGTGTAGCTGGATTCCGAAAGGAATTTCCAGGTCACTCAGTGGATGTTGGTATTGCTGAGAGCAATATGGTTTCCACAGCTGCGGGTTTTTCAAGAATGGGCTTTATACCTGTTGTAGATACTTTTGCGCAATTCGGAGTGACCAAGGGGGCCTTACCACTCACGATGGCTTCGTTATCACATTCGCCAATGATTTGCGTTTTTTCCCATACTGGATTTCAAGATGCAGCCGATGGTGCTTCTCACCAAGCTCTTAGCTATTTAGCAATGTTATCATCCATCCCTGAAGTTGATACCTACTGTCTCAGCTCTAGTTTAGAAGCTGAAAAATTAATGACTCAAGCAATAGAAGAATTTGTTCATTCATTTGAAACTGGGAAAGCTCCCCACTCAAAAGTATTCTTTTTAGGACGTGAAAATTTTCGGCAATCTTACTCTGCTCATCAGACCTTCGATTTAAAATCTTGTCAGTTGATCGAGCGAGTCCCTGGTCGAAATCCAGTCACAGTTGTTGCTTCAGGTTCTTGTGTCCACGAAGCAGTCTTGGCAATAGAAAAAATTAAAGCTTCGGGGCGTGGGGCCTTAATTGTAAATCCTGGCCCACATAACCATCCAGATATTGATGGACTCAGTGCAATTTTGAAAGAATCAGAAGGTCGGTTAGTGCTTGTCGAAGATCATCAAAAAATTGGTGGGATGTCGCAAATGCTTGTTGCAAGTTTAGTTGAAAATGGAATTAAAATTTTTCCAAAAATTTTAGCAGTTCGGGGAGAATTTGGACAAAGCTCCTACACGGCGAAAGAGCTTTATTCTAAGCATGGCATCGGGAGCGATGCCATTGCTAGAGCTGTCGTTGAATTTTAGGCTGCAGGGTTTGCAGCAGATTTTACATCATGAAGCTGTGTCATTTGTTCTTGAGATAGTGCTGAAACCACATCGACAAGAATAATGACTCGGTCTTCAAGTTTTCCCATTCCACGAATGAAGGCCATCGTCTCTTCATTTCCAAGAACGGGTGGGGGTTCAATTTGGTTTTGATGAAGATCGGCAACTTCGCGTACAGCATCGACGATCATTCCGACCTGTCCAAAATCAGTATCAATGACAATAATACAAGTGTCGCGGGTGTAGTCGATAGAAGCCATTCCGAAGCGAGCTCTTAGATTTATTACTGGAATAATTTTTCCTCGAAGGTTCATGACACCTTTAACAAAATCAGGAGTTTTGGGAACAGGGGTAATTTCGCCCACCCGGTTGATTTCCCGAACAGTAGCTATTGGTACCCCGTACTGCTCTGTCATCAGTTGAAATGTTAAATATTGTCCTGGCTTTGCTGTGCTTATATCGCTCATGAACTGCTCCTCAATTAAAGAACAAATTTTTGTCAACTACCACTTTACCTATCGACTTTTTCTTTAGAATCTTAATAGCTTGTGGAAGATTTCATTTTTAGTCTAGAAATCACAGAGGGTGTCCAGAATTGGCACAATATTTTTAGGCATTATTAATCCAATCTGAAGGTGATTTTAACTTACAAACTTTTCAGCTGGACCTCTGACCAATTTTAAGAAATTTCAGCTCCAGACCCACTAAAAATGAACAATAGTGCCGATGACTTAATCGATCTTTAATTTTCAGGGAGCAATACATGAGTGATTCTGACAGTGCATTTTTTAAAGAACTTCAGGTTGAATTTTTATCTGAGTCGGCTTTCATGTTTGAACAATACGAAGAAAGCATGTTGGGACTGGAATCTGGAAATAAAGTCCAAGAAGATCTTGCACAAATATTTCGAGTGGCCCATTCAATCAAAGGAGGAGCTTCAGCAGTTGGGTTTCCTGACTTAGCAAAGTTCGCCCATGTCGTTGAGGATTTGTTGGCCCTTCTTAGAACTCAACCAGAGTTTTTAAACTCAGATATTATCTCATTACTTCTTAGATCAGGAGATGTCTTAAAAAATAGAATTCATTCTCTTCAAAAAGGTGATGATGGCGCCTGGGATACCTCTGATCTTGCCAATGAGCTCGTGGTAGTCACTAAGGGTCTTGGAAAATCTGATTCATCAACTAAATCAACAGCACCTATCGAAATTGAAGTTGTAAATAATTTGGAAGTTGTTGAAGAAGAAAAATTACCGGTTCCGGATGGACCTCCTCCTGAAGATATTGCAAATCATGAACTTTTGGCAGAGCTGGCTGCCAGTATGGGGGCCGCTGTCGATTCCCAACCAAAGATGGCCGAGCCAGTCACTGCTTCCATACCAGCCGTAGAAAAAAATCGTGTTGTTGAAACCAAGTCTTCCGCTGTCAGTTCAGCTCAAAAGCCGGCGGAGGCTTCGCAGAAGAATCAGGGAACTCAATCAAAACCTGCCAACAGTTCTATCAAAGTCGACACATCGAGAGTCGACAGTGTTCTTGATGCTGTTGGTGAGCTTGTCGTGCTGAAGAATCAGATCATACATGACGAAAGCATTCGAAGTGGTGGTAACTTGAGATTGGCAGGAATCGTCGATCAGCTCGATAAGACGGTTCGTGAGCTTTACGATAAGACTCTCAGCATCCGTATGACACCTCTAAAGTCACTGTTTTTGAAAATTCAAAGAATTGTCAGAGATGTTTCATTATCGCTAAATAAACCAGTTGATTTGGTGTTAGTTGGAGAAGAAACCGAAGTTGAAAGAACTGTTTTTGAACTTCTTGGCGATCCTTTGGTTCATTTGGTCCGAAATGCAATGGACCATGGGATCGAAAAGCCTGAGATTCGCAAGGAAAAGGGAAAAACTCCAACAGCCAAAGTGACGGTTTCTGCTCGGCAAACGGGTGGGACAGTGACTATTGAAATTGTTGATGATGGCGGTGGTATTAATAGGGAACGAGTTTTGGCGAAAGCTGTTGAGAAAAATTTAATTCCATCAGGAGTAGATCCAGCGACCTACACCGATGAACAGGCATTTCAATTTATATTTGCTCCGGGCTTCTCCACTGCAGAAAAAGTTTCAGATCTTTCAGGCCGTGGTGTCGGACTTGATGTTGTCCGCAGCAATTTAGAACGAATCAATGGAAAAATTGATATTAAATCTAAGTTAGGTCAGGGAACGACTTTTAGATTATCGATTCCGCTGAGTACTGCTATCACTGATGGTATCGTGATCGCTCTCGATGGAGCCAAATATATTCTTCCCATTTATTCAATCCGAGAAATCGTAAGAACTGTCCCAAAAGACTATGTTCAAGTCAGCGATGCCGGCAGAGTTGTTAAAATTAGAGAAGCCTTACTTCCAGTTATTGAGATTCGCGAAACGTTAGGTGATATCAACTGGGAAAATATAAATGAAATGAAATATAAATCAAAGGAAGAGAATAATTCCTTAAGAGCCCGTCGAGAAGAAGCCATGGTTATCATCATCGAATCCATGCATGGCATGATGGCCCTTCCAGTGGATGAAGTCATTGGGCAGGCTCAGGTCGTCGTTAAGCCAATAACGACAGGAAAGCAAATTCCAGAAGTTTCGGGAGCTGCGATTCTAGGAGATGGCCGAACTGTCCTTATCTTAGATCCAATTGCTCTTACCCAGAAGAAGTCTCCTGAATTAAGTAAGGAGCTCTCGGCATGAGCAGCGCAAAAAAGCTAGGTCCCTCTGAGCGAAGCTTTTCAGTTTTTGAAGAGCAGTTAATGACCAGAGAACACTATGATTTCTTTTCTAAATTGATGTACCAAATTTCGGGAGTGAATCTCCCGTATTCGGAAAAGAATGACTCTTTAGTTAAGAATCGAATGTCTAAGCTATTGAGAAAGACAAAGTACGCCAATTTTGATGAGTTGATGAGTCGTTTGAAGAACCCACCTCCCGGTTTAATGAATGAATTTGTCTCATCGCTGACAACAAATAAAACACATTTTTTCAGGGAAGATCTGCATTTCAAATGGTTTAAAGATTTCTTACTGACTCATTTTAAAAATGACTCAGAACTTCGCATTTGGTGCGCAGCTGCCAGCACTGGTCAAGAGCCATATACCATAGCAATGCTTTTGAAAGAAAGTTTGACTCCGAGCCAACTCACGATGACAAAATTTTTGGCTACGGATATTGATTTGGAAGTTTTGAAAAAAGCTTCTCAGGGGACCTACCGGGAATCTGAAATGGATGGTTGTCCACCAGATTATAGAAAGAAATTTTTTACCAAGGTGAGCAGTGGCAATGAAGATTTCTACAAGGCAAAAGATGATCTTTCAAAGTTGATTCGCTTTGCCCCATTGAACTTGGTCCAAGAAAGATATCCATTCCAGCATAAGTTTCATGTCATTTTTTGTCGAAATGTTTTGATTTATTTCGATCCACCGACAACTAAAAAGGTTGTGACTTCACTTGTGGATAGTTTATCGCCAGGAGGATTTCTGGTTATTGGCCACTCGGAAGCAGGATCAGGAAAAGTGACTAATGTGAAGCAGGTGACCCAGGCGGTATTTCAGAAAATCGGAGACCGAGAGAAACCATGAGCCAGAAAATAAAAGTTTTAGTTGTTGATGACTCTGCAGTGATAAGAAAGCTCTTATCGAAAATAATCACTTCTTGTGATGACATGGAGTTAGTCGGAGCAGCTCCAGATCCTTTTGCGGCTCGCGAATTGATAGTTAAACACTCCCCTGATGTTATGACTCTTGATCTGGAAATGCCCAAGATGGATGGCCTATCATTTCTTCAAAGGGTCATGACTCATTTGCCTATCAGAACTCTGATTATCTCCAGCTTAGCAAAAGAAGGTAGTGAGATTGCCCTCCGTGCATTTGAGTTGGGCGCCATCGATGTGATTGAAAAGCCCTCCCTTGAGGTTTCTAAAACAATCGAGTCGATGACCGAAAAGATTGCATCGAAAATTAGGATGGCAGCTCGAGCGAAACTGCAAAAGCTCAATCCGATATCTCCTATAGTCAACAAGAAATCGCCCTTGCTTCTGGACAAGACAACCCATCAAATATTGGCCATCGCCTCTTCAACCGGAGGTACTGAAGCTCTTAAAGTAGTTCTGAAAGGATTGCCAGCTGATTTGCCAGGGACAGTTATTGTTCAGCATATGCCAGAAAAGTTCACTAAAACCTATGCCGATTCTTTGAACAAACTTTTTCCTTTTGATGTCAAAGAGGCAGAGGAAAATGATAAAGTTGTTCCAGGTAGGGTTCTGATTGCACCCGGAAACTTCCATATGGAAATTGTCAGAAACGGAGCTTATTATCACGTAAAATTGAATCAAAACCCAGCATTGCATGGCGTTCGCCCAGCGGCGGATTACTTAATGAAGAGCGTGGCTAAGTTTGCGGGAGCAAACTCAGTGGGGGTTGTGTTGACAGGCATGGGTAAAGATGGAGCTGAAGGACTTTTGGAAATGAAAAAAGCGGGAGCTTTTACCATTTCTCAGAGCGAAAAAACATGTGTTGTCTACGGAATGCCACAAGCTGCAGAAAACTTAGGTGCCGTGGAAATGGTTCTAGATCTTGATAAGATTTCAACCGAATTGTGCAATCAAATTAAGAAGAAGGCAGTTGCTTAATTCGATCTTGCCAAAACTGAATAAGAGCTGGATTCAAGAGAAAGTCGGCTTTTGCAATCCTCAAAGCTAAAGGCAAGTTTTCATTTTGCAGAAATGCCTGCTGCCTTCGTTGACCCCTTTTCTTAAAGCTCTCAACTGAACTCAGATTATTGATCATATCGATGCCACCAAAAATAGCTGCCTGTTCAGACTTAAAAATCATGAGCTCGTCTTTCATCATTTTCGATAGAAGGGATTCTGTCTCGCTATTTTGATCCATACTTCGGATAAAGCCTAAAATGAAAGGCGTTAGCAAATCTGATGGAACCTGTGGATTTTCACAAAATCTTTCTAAATTTTGTAAGTAGACACGAAATGTCTCAAATCTATTTGGATCCGAAAAGATTGGAACAATTCCTGGTAATGAATAATGAAGCACTCCTAAGTCATATAATTCTAAAAATGCGGGAATCGGGTCGCTCAGGCGAAGCAGTTTTAAAAACTCTTCGCGTCTTCGTGGTAAAACAGACTGGGCGACTGTACTTGCATTTTTAGCAATTGCAGCTCTGAGCTCTGGCTCTATTTTGAAACCTAACTTATGACTGAGTCGAATAGCTCGAAAAATTCTGATGGGATCTTCTTGAATTCTTTTGTCAGGATCGCCAATCATTCGAATCATTTGACTTTTAATATCGGGAATTCCCTGAATGAAATCAATCAGCTCATCTTTTACTGGATCATAGAAAAGAGCATTTATAGTAAAGTCTCTGCGAAGTGCATCTTGCTCAGGAGTACCAAAAAAATTATCTTCTCGAGGAGGTAATTTTTCGATGGCAGGTTTAGAATCCTCAAGATCAATTTTTTGTTCTTGCTCTTCGAGGTCTGAAGCTGACGATAGCATCTCTGGATTAACGACCGCCATTTTACTTTCAGCTTCTTCGATTTCTGCTTCTATTTCCGGATTTTCAGCTGGGGCATCTCTCCTAAAGGTGGCTATTTCGTATTGTTGGTCGCCTCTTTTAGCTAGAACAAGTCGAAATCTTTTGCCAATTACATAACTTCCCCAGACCTTTCTTTTAACTTGGTTGGGGAGTGCATCAGTTGCAATATCGTAATCTTTGGGGTGGAATCCAGCAAGCAAGTCGCGGACACAGCCGCCGACTAAGTAAGAAGTAAACCCTTCTCTTTGCAGGACGCGAACAATTTCTTTTGCATGTGGATCAATCCAACTCGCATGGAGTTGCGGTTTCTGTTTAATTTGCATATTCTAATTCAAATTTATGTCATCATATTTGTCTCAATTCAATTATCAAATCACAGGTCCGCAAGAAGGTCGACGATGGGTTTTCCTTCATGGCTTAATGGGCTATGGCATGAACTGGCGGAAAATTGTTAAGGCTATTGAAGATACCGAGAGAGTTCTTGTTTATGATCAAAGAGGGCATGGAAAGTCTTGGCGGCCCTTAACAGGTTATTTTCCGCAAGATTTCGCTGATGATCTTTTTTTAATCATTCAGGAACTGGGTTGGGATAAAATTATTCTAGTGGGTCACTCCATGGGTGCCAGAAATGCCATGCAGTTTGCTAGCCAGTTTCCTGAGAAAGTTGAGAGACTTATACTTGAAGACATGGGGCCGGAAGGAAATCCTAGGGCCCTTGATTTTTATCATTGGCTTTTCGCGGCGGTCCCCTCTCCTTTCCCAAGTCGAGCAGCGGCAAAAGACTTTTTTTTCAACCAATTTAGGAGTTTGGTCAGGGGCAAAACAGCCAATCCAGAAACTTTGGGTGCTTATCTATTCTCTAATTTTATTGAAAACGAAAGAGGTGAGTCGCATTGGCGATTTGATCCCAAAGTGATGCTGGAGATAATTAAAGTCGGTCGAGTTAAAGACCAGTGGAAAGAGTTTAAAGCACTGACAATGCCAACCCTTGTCATTCGTGGTGAAAATTCTAATGAACTGACAGCAGATAACTTTGAACTGATGCTTTCAGCAAATGATCATGTGACTGGCGTGGAAATCTCTAATGCGGGGCATTGGGTTCATTCAGATCAGCCCGAAGAATTTATCAAAGTGATTCGTCAGTTTACAGACCTTGCTTAATAAGTTAGGTTGTCGCAATGAAATTTGCCGAACTGCATCTCGAACAAAGCCTCGCCTCAGCCATTGAAAAGCTGGGATACCAAGAAACAACTCCAATTCAAGAATCAGTCATTCCTCATGTTATTGAGGGTAAGGATATATCTGGATTAGCCCCAACTGGTACTGGGAAGACGGCGGCATTTTTGCTCCCATTAATGGATCGAATTTTAAAAGCCCGGGTCGTCATCGATAACTTATCTCCGGAACAAAAAGAATTGATTCAAAAGAGAGCTTTTGTTGACTGGAGATCTCAGAATTTTATTTTAATTTTGGTGCCCACGCGTGAACTCGCCGAACAAGTTCAAGAAAACGCAATCAAACTAAGTGAATTTTCTGGATTGAGATCCATTGCTGTTTATGGGGGTACTGGATACGACAAACAGAAAGAAGCTTTCAGAAATCAAGTCGAGTTCGTTGTGGCGACACCCGGACGCCTCATTGATCTTTATAAAGAAAATATTGTCGATCTCAAACAGGTCCGCGCTATTGTTTTTGATGAAGCCGATCGAATGTTTGACATGGGTTTCAAGGATGACATGAAGTTTATTCTTTCTCGCATTCCCCGCGAGAGGCAATTTTTGGTCTTTAGTGCAACGATGAATTTTGATGTGCTTAACACGGCCTACTCATTTGGTGCTGAACCGATCGATATCAACGTGAGCGGCACTCAAACAAAAGCCGAGAACGTCAAAGATGAGGTTTTTCATGTCGGTGATCAAGAAAAGCCAATGTATCTTTTGAGTATTCTCAAAAAGCATAATCCGAAGCAGGCAATTATATTTAGTAATTTCAAACACAATGTGGACCGCATTGCCCGATTTCTCAGCGATAACGGCATCCCGGCAATGGGAATTTCAAGCTTGCTGACCCAAGCGCAAAGAAATCGAGTAATCGAACAATTCAAGGCAGATAACGAAAAAAACATCTTAGTAGCGACTGACGTAGCGGCTCGTGGTCTAGATATTAAAGGTGTCGATTTAGTCATTAATTACGAACTTCCTCAAGATGCCGAATCTTATGTTCATAGAATTGGCCGCACAGGCAGAGCCGGCGCTATGGGACAGGCGTTCTCTTTAAGCAGTGAAAAAGATGTCGATTCCTTAGCAAGAATTGAGGAATATCTCAAAAACAAACTCACTATTGGATGGATGGAAGATTCTGATTTTGTGAAAGATTTCAAAACACCAGCATCAGATTCATCGAGAGAGCGGTTTTCTGGCGAAAAGCGAGATTTTAAACCGAGGGGACGAAATGATCGAGGACCTCGGCGGGATCGTCCTGATCGTGGAGACCGTCAGGATCGACCTGAAAGGTCTCATGGTGACCGAGGACCGCGCACTGATCGGCAACCGAGAAATCCAGATCAACGACGAGAGGGATTTGCAAATAGCGACTCGGGTC
>JACCDW011475825.1_pt1 | contig 11444 bp, 9 predicted proteins | sample 7449781 | NCBI WGS metagenome assembly JACCDW01 (sample SAMN15323449, study PRJNA562643) | freshwater metagenome | isolation source: river surface water | place: USA:Blue River Watershed | collected 2017-08-18
TCATAAAAAAAGCCTTCATTTCTGAAGGCTTTTCTATTGATACTATTTGAAAATCATTCCGGCAAATTCCGACAAATAAACGCGCCAATTTGTCCAGGTGTGTCCACCCTCACTTTCTCGGTACACATAGTTAAAGGAGTGCTCATCCAATTTCTTACGCATGGTCACGACACTTTCAATGAGGAAGTCATCTTTCCCACAGGCAATCCAATACAAGGCAGGGTTCGCTTTTTTCAGGTCTTCAATTTGTTGGTCTCTTTTAGAAACATCAACTTTAACTCCAAATCGACTCATGTCCGCAAAGCCCATACTCATCACACCGATGTAACTGAACAAATTAGGATTTTCAAACGTCGTATTGATCGTTTGTAATCCTCCCATACTTAATCCAGTTAACGCCCGATTTTCTTTATTCTTCTTAGCACGGAAATGGTTCTCGATATAAGGAATCACATCTGCCACTAAACTTTTTTCAAACCACATGCTCCCCATTCCTCCTAATGGAGTATTCGAAGCAGGTAATACCGGGCTAATTACATTGGCCGCTGCTTGTGTCGGATTTCCATTGGTCATCACAACAATCATCGGTTTCGCTTTCCCAGCATTAATTAAATTGTCTAGAATATTGGCAGCAACACCTAAGGTCGGCCAAGCCTCCTCATCTCCACCCCCACCGTGCAATAGATACATCACGGGATATGACGCTTTGGAATCTTCGTATCCCGGTGGCGTATATACTTGCATTCTTCGAGTCAAATTTAAGGTCTTGGATTCATACCAAATCTGATGAACGCTCCCCTTTGGACCTGTTTTTGCCCAATATAAATCAGATGCGGGTCCAGCGATATACAATAAATTTTCCGTCCGAAAAGTCCCATCTCTTGCCACCTTTAAATTAGCCGGATCTAAAGTTGTTACTCCATCTACGTTAAAAGAATAGCCATATAATTCAGGTGCCAAAGCCTGTACCTTCGTTGACCACACACCTGCTTGGTCTTTTACTAATTCGACCAATTGTCGGGATGCACCCTGCCCATTTGCATTCGGCACCATGGGCATCCAATTTCCTGATAACTTAACGGATGTCGCCGCTGGAGCTTTCAGTCGGAAAATCACCTCATTCGTGGAGGTTATTTCAGGAGAAATCAACCTTTCCACCTGCCCTACTTCCTGCGAAAATGCCTGAACGGAAAATAGCAATGCTAAGGCGGTCATTAATTTAATCTTGTTTGTTTTCATAGTAATTCGTTTTTTAAAATATGAATAATAGGCAATAAATAATTATCTTCTTGTTGGGAAATCCATCAAATTTATATCTCCATTTCAAGCAAAGCGAAACTCAGCGCTTTCCCATGTGGATCCGATACGAGCGAACTGGTTACCCCCGTATCTAAGGCATCCTCACACACAAATAACAAAGAGGCTATTTTAGGCAATTCATAGCGCGTTATTTTACCCTGTATAATTCCCTTGAAATGTTCTTTCACGCGTTCGGCTGTCACTTCTTCAACTAAATAAGGATAGTCTGACTCCTGGTAAGGAATCAAGGATAGGGTGGAAATATTTCCTTTATCTCCCGCCCGACTGTGCGCTATTTCTTTTAATTTCATGACATTAACATGCTTATTTTGTCCACACATTGAGTTCTAGGTAATAATACTGAAACGATGCCTATTTGCTCTTGTGCATATTTTCTGACACCTCCACCTCCAGCAGGACCATTCGTATAAAGGGCTTCAACTTCCTCCCCTACTAATTGCGCTTCTTGTAAACTGTTGGCCTTCGCCGCAATGCGCAATCGAACTTCATAGGGTTCATAATCAGGTCGGAAGTTTTTACGATGCACAGAATCCCACCCAATTATATCCACCCGAATGGACGAGCATTTCCCCGCGAGTCTTTGCTTGATTATATCCCCGGCTAATTCTGCACGTGCTAGCGCTTGCCCACCTGCATACGATATTTCCCCCTCTCCCACATATCCAGCCTTGTATCCCACACTGACTTTGAGCAGCTCTGGTCTTTCCGTCCCACTGGCTCCACGCAGCTTAATTTGATCCTTTCCAATTTCGGCCAACTCAATATTCATGAAATTTGCTACAACATCGGGCGTTAGATAGGCTGATGGATTTAATACTTCATACAATAATTGCTCCTTCACTGTCGCTAGGGTAATCTCCCCTCCTGTATCTTTTACTTTTCCAAAGACAGCTTCCCCATTCGAATGTACATCGGCATAGGGGTGGCCAATCTCTGCCAAATTGTGGATGTTTTTCTTGCCCCCATCTGCAAAATACCCCCCTGTTAGTTGTCCGGCACATTCAAGTAAATGACCGATAGCCGTTCCAGCCCCCAGGCGTGCATAATCAGCAAGCGACCATTCAAATTCAAAGATCATAGGAGCCAAAAATAAGGATGGATCAGCTACCCGACCTGTGATAATGATTTGAGCCTTTGCCTGCAATGCCTGCAAAATACCCTCAACTCCCATGTAAGCATTCGCAGATACGAGTGAATAATGACTTAGACGTTCACCCGTCTCAACTACTTCTAAATCCTGCTTTCTTTCCGAAATTTCGGCCAACACATCGTCCCCCTCGACTGCAGCAATACGTATTTTGTAGCCTTTCTCAGCCGCTAAGGCTTGAACTTTTTGGGCAGCTGCCAATGGATTGGCTGCCCCCATATTCGTGATTAAGGTAATGTTATTTTTGACTAAATAGGGAAGCAATAATTCCATGCGCCTTTCCAATAAGAGATCATATCCTAAGTTGGGGTTATGAAGTTTTCGTTGATTGGCAAGCGCAATCGTCCTTTCGGCAAGGCATTCCAAGACCAAATAGTCTAGCGCTCCCTTTTCAGCCAAAATAACGGCAGGATCTAAACGATCACCCGCAAAACCTGCCCCAGAACCAATTCGAATTTTCTCTTTCATCTTAAATATGTATGGACCCAACCAGTATAGCTACAATCGTCATCACAAGGCTAGTTCCCCATGCCCAAAAGAATACATTTTTTTGATGTTCCCCCAATTCCACTTCCGTTAATGAGATCAACAGAAATGTGGACGCCGTTAAAGGTGAAATGGGAAAGCCTACAGTCATTTGGCCTAATAATCCTGCTCGGCCGATTTCCAACGGATCAATTCCAAGACTCGTAGCGGTTTGGGATAAGATGGGAACAAGGCCAAAATAATAGGCATCGGGCGTAAACAAAAGACTAGCCGGAAAGCTAGTGACAGCTGTCAAAAGGGGAATGTATTTCCCTTGACCCGATGGAATCAAATCAATCAATTGGCCAGCCATCGCTTCAATCATCCCACTTCCTGTTAATATGCCAGAAAAAATACCTGCTGCAAAAATCATGCTGGACACAAAAAATATGTTATTCCCATGGCGCCTAAATAAGGCGTTTTGATCTGATATTTTTGGGTAATTAAGTAACATAACAAGCACACTGCCTAGGATAAATAACACCGGAGCCGGAATCCAGGCTTTTATCAATCCTGTAATAATCAGGATGGTGATTAGTGCATTCATCCAAATCAATTTGGGTCGCTTGATCAAACTCGTTTCTAGATGAACAGGATTTGTAAGCTCCACATCTTGAATGCCTAAACGTAATCGCTCCTTTTTACCCCAATAATAGGCGACAAATAATACCCAGCAAATTCCTGCGATGATGGATGGAATATTGGGATTAAAAAGTAGGCTTGCTTCCGTTTTCAAGGTGGATATGGCTCTCGCCGAGGTACCAGACCAAGGAACAAGATGCATGGGGCCTACGCTGAGTGCCACAATTCCGGCTAAGTATATTCGCTTAATCGCTAATTTGTTATAGAGCGGAAGAAATGCCGAAACCACGATCATAAAGGTCGCCGTTCCATCACCATCCAAGTGAACCAACATGGTTAATAGGGCCGTTCCTAGCATCACTTTCAAGGGGTCCCCTTTGACTTGTCGGATAATCCAGTCGACCACGGGATCAAATAATCCTACATCAAGCATCGTAGCAAAATACAAAACAGCAAAGGTCAACATGATTCCCGTCGGTGCCACTTGCTTAATCCCATCCAGCATCATGTTACCTAAGGCAGGTAAGCTAATCCCGCCGATTATCCCCGCGATCAGGGGGATAATGACCAAGGCCGTGATGACTGACATTTTCTTTGAAATGATAAATGCCAGAAATACTAAAATGGTTAAGAATCCGAGGATAGCCATTAAAAAGTCAGATTATCATTGAAAAATGGAAGCAAATCGTGCAGCACACGACCATCAGTCGTCCATAATTTATTCCCATGATCCCCTATATATTCTTCCGAATAATGATTGATACCTAGATTTTCTAAGCGCTGGCTGAACATGCCAATTTGAACTGGAAATCTAGGCGAATCATTTCTACCCCAATCTACCTTGATCGCTTTAAATTTTCGCAAACTTTCCGCATAATCTCCTACCATATAAACTGGCATATTCTTTTCCCATTTGGAGACAATATCCGGATGAATGACCAATTGATCATCTTGATAAGTAAAAGGCATATCACAATAAAAAGGCGGATTATTCGGATTAGGAGACCAGGCTCTTGCCACAGCAACCAAAACCTTTGGGTAATACGATTTTTGTAAATCAGCTTGGGATTTAATTTTTTGAACCTCTTTGAAGGAATTACTATTGGGACCAAATTCCTTAACGAATGCTAATAGTCCTGGGCTAAGTGCATAAAGGCTACTAAAAACATTCGGAAACAACATCGCCATTTTAATTGCCCCATAGCCCCCCATCGAATGACCTGCAATACCTCTGGCATCACGGTTGGGAATCGTTCGATAATGCTCATCGATGAATTTTACGAGTTCAATTCCGGTAAAATCTGCCCAATTCCCCGTTAAACTTGAATTAGTATAAAAACTACCATCATAAACCGTCTTGTGATCAGGAATCACAAGAATAAAGGGCCGAATTTTCCCAGAAATAATCCCCCGATCCAAGATTGCTTTCATTTCGGGTCGGATGACATCATTGTTTAAAAACCCATGTAAATAATAGATAACAGGATAGCGTTTGTTGGGCTGACTCTCATAGCCCGGAGGTAAATAGATGGATACATTTCTTTCCGGATTTTCTCCGCCACTATTGACTAATGATTTTGCATGGATCAGAATCCTATCGATGCTTCCTCCGTCTTGCGCCTGCATTCCAACATGGAAAAAGAGTATTAGTCCTAGTATTAGGATGTTTTTCATAAATTGAATAGGTTTGTTATTGTGGCTTTCGGATACAATAATCCAATCGCTTGCGAAAATTTACAAAAAAAGATACATACTTAATGGAAAACGCATTTATTTTATCTGCCAAGCGAACACCTACCGGGGCTTATGGGGGTGCACTTAGTACTTTAAGTGCGGTTGACTTAGGTGTTGCTGCGGTGAAATCAGTCCTATTGCCCAACATCAATTCAGCTGATATTGAATCGATTGTTATGGGCAATGTGGTATCAGCTAATTTAGGTCAAAACCCAGCTCGACAAGTGGGAATTAAGTCGGGCCTATCCACCCAAGTATGTGCGACAAATGTCAATAAAGTTTGTGCCTCGGGGATGAAAGCAATCAGCATTTTGGCCAACGAAATCATGCTGGGTCAGGTACAAGTAGGAATTTGCGGAGGCATGGAAAGCATGTCGAATGTTCCCCATTATATCCCCAATGCTCGATTTGGCATAGGATATGGAGACAAGGTAATGGTGGATGGATTAGAAAAAGACGGATTATTAGATGCCTATTCGAAGGTTTCCATGGGTGTATGTGGGGACATGACGGCTCAAACATATGATATCAGCAGAGAAGAACAAGATGCCTTCGCACAAACATCATTTGAACGAGCACAAAAGGCCAACTTCAGCCATGAAATTATTCCGATGCAGGTAATAAGTAAAAAAACAGAAATTACTTTCAGTACAGATGAGCCCATTGCAAAAGCGAATTTTGAAAAAATGCGAACATTGCGACCTGCATTTTCGAAAGAAGGAACAGTCACTGCCGCGAATGCAAGTGGCATGAGCGATGGGGCGAGTGCGCTATTACTAGCCAGTCAATCGTATATCAACAAAAATGACTTAAACCCTTTGGCTAAAATTATTGCCTATGCCGAAGCTGAACATGAGCCTAATTATTTCACGACGGCTCCTATATCCGCCACGCATAAAGTTCTGAAAAAGGCGGGGCTGTCCATTGACCAAATCGATTTAGTTGAAGTAAACGAGGCATTTGCAGTCGTTGCCATCGCGTATCAGAAAGAGTTAAAAATTTCGGCAGAAAAAATCAATATCAAAGGAGGAGCCGTTGCCCTAGGCCATGCATTAGGGAGTTCTGGATCTCGCATTGTGATCACCTTATTGCATGCCTTAATAGAAAATAATAAACGATTTGGTTTAGCGGCTATTTGTAATGGCGGTGGTGGTGCGAGTGCCATCATAATAGAAAATGTAGCTTATGAATAAGGTCGTAGTAAATGCCCAGGAGGCGGTGGCAGAAATTCCATCAGGCGCCAGTCTGCTCATCGGAGGATTTGGTTTGTGTGGAATTCCAGAAAATTGCATTGCGGAACTGGTCAATAAAGGCATTGATGAGTTAACCTGTATTTCGAATAATGCGGGAGTGGATGACTTTGGAATAGGCCAAATGCTTCAAAAGCATCAGGTAAAAAAAATGATTTCATCTTATGTGGGGGAGAACAAAGAATTTGAACGCCAATTATTAGCAGGGGAATTAGCGGTTGATTTAATTCCACAGGGGACACTTGCCGAGCGTATTCGTGCAGGGGGTGCAGGTATTCCCGCCTTTTTTACGCCTGCGGGTGTAGGAACGGAAGTGGAAATCGGCAAAGAAGTTCGCGTGTTTAATGGAAAAAAATACTTAATGGAAACGGGACTTCGGGCCGACTATGCCTTAATAAAAGCCTGGAAAGGAGACACAGAGGGCAATTTGGTTTATCGGGGAACCGCTAGAAACTTTAATCCCATGATGGCTACGGCCGGAAAGATTACGATTGCGGAAGTCGAAGAATTAGTCCCCGCTGGAACCTTAGATCCCAATGATATTCATACCCCAGGAATTTATGTACATAAGATCTTTCAGGGTACGAATTATGAAAAACGAATCGAACAAAAAACAATCCAACAGGCATTCACTGAAAAATCAATCATTCAGGTCGGTCAAGGCTTAGATAAAAACCAAATTGCCCAACGGATTGCACAGGAAATTCAAGATGGCGATTATGTCAACTTGGGTATAGGCATTCCAACCCTCGTGGCAAATTACATACCTGAGGGAATGAATGTCGTTCTCCAGTCTGAAAATGGACTCTTGGGAATCGGGGCATTTCCTGAGGCGGATCAAATAGATGCTGATTTCATTAATGCTGGGAAACAAACCATTACGTTAAAAACAGGATCTTCCTTATTTAACTCGGCAGATAGTTTTGCGATGATTCGGGGAGAACATGTTGACTTGACCATTTTAGGAGCCATGGAAGTTTCTGAAAATGGAGATATCGCCAACTGGAAGATTCCGAATAAAATGGTAAAAGGTATGGGTGGGGCCATGGATTTAGTGGCATCGGCTAAGAATATCATCGTTGCCATGCAGCATGTTAGCAAAGATGGTCAATCTAAATTGCTCAAATCCTGTCGTTTACCCTTAACGGGAATTTCCTGCGTGAAGAAAATTGTTACCGAACTTGCGGTATTAGCCATTTTACCCGAAGGAGGATTTAAACTTTTGGAACGTGCCCCGGGTATTTCAGTGCAACAGATTATCGATGCCACGGAAGGCAAAATAAGCGTGGAGGGAGATATCCCCGAAATGATTTTCTAGAATTTTTTGGGGAACGCTTAACGAAAATAGCACCCTAACAATATTACAAAATATGAATTTGACACCCTATTCATTCCAAATCCCGCTCACGATGAAAAAATACGTTTTACTTCTTGCATGCTTCGCAATGTCCAGCACAGCTTGGGCTCAAAGAAGACCATCTAATTTGATTTCCACGGAAATCCAAGCAGATAATTCTGTCATTTTCAGAATCAAAGCCCCGGAAGCGACAAAAGTGGAAGTGTCAGGTACTTGGCCCAAAGCCCTGAAGAACACCATTCCCATGATAAAAAAGGATTCTATTTTTGAAGTAAAAGTAGGGCCTATGCCGTCGGATATGTATGAATATGAATTTATCGTAGATGGAATTCCAACCTTAGATCCTAATTCTAGTTTAGTTACCCGCGATGGAGCTTGGATTCAAGGGGCTTTTTTCGTTCCGGGAGCTGAGGCAGATGTTTATGAGACCCAAAAAGTCCCTCATGGATCGGTTAATTCTATTTGGTACAATTCTCCTTCGCTTGGGATGGAACGTAAGATGAATATATATACGCCACCAGGATATGAAAAGGGCGACAAAAAATACCCCGTGATGTACTTATTGCATGGGGGCGGTGGAGACGAAGAGGGATGGTTAAGCCGAGGAAGAGCGAATTATATTTTAGACAATCTGATTGCGGCTGGCAAGGCAGAACCCATGATCGTTGTCATCACGAATGGCAACCCGAATACACCCGGGTCTCCTTTAAATCGGCCCCAAAGCTTGCAGGTTGCACCCGGTATCAATTCGATGGCTTCCGGACTATTTGAAAAAAGTTTGGTGGAGGATGTCATTCCCTTTATCGAGAAAAACTACCGGGTCATTGCGGATGCGCAACACCGGGCATTGACTGGATTTTCTATGGGAGGCTTTCAAACGCAAAATATCAGCAATGCAAATCCAGACATGTTCAACTACATCGGCGTCATGAGTATGGGATTATTTTCATCCGCGGTGAAAGGGCCAAGTACCTATAGCAAGGAAAAGCATATCGCCCAATTAAAAGCGCTGAAAGCAGCTCATCCGAAGGTTTATTGGATTGGAATGGGAAAAAATGACTTCTTATACCAAAGTGTTTTACGCTTAAAAGAATTGTATGATGAAGTCGGATTAACATATACCTACAGGGAAAATGAGGGGACACATGACTGGAATTCCTGGAGAATGTATTTAAAGGAGTTTTCGCAATTGTGTTTTAAATAATTCGGTTCTAAGTCAATTATTATATTAATCTTCGTTTTCTACACTTTGGTCCTTCTTAAATTAAAGAGCTGACTATCTTATTTTTAAGATTATCAATACCTTTGTTGGGTGTTTTATCTGAATATGCCTTTAAAAACAGGACAACTATTCGATGAAACGGAAACCCATAATGCATGAAAATTTACCTATTTTCAATTATTCTTTTTTTAGTAAACTTTTTCAGTTTCGCCCAAACGGGTATCGGCACCAGCACACCTGATGCCTCCGCAAAGTTGGAGGTGAGTGCTTCTAACAAGGGCTTTTTGCCTCCCCGTGTAACCTTGACTGGAGCCTCCGATAATTCAACAATTGCCAACCCCGCAACAGGTTTATTAATTTACAATACAGGAAATAATAGTGGATTGACAGCCGGCTATTATTACTGGAGTGGAAGTGCTTGGACAACCATCTCAACATCCACAGGTACTGGAGTTTATGCTTCTTACATGAGGGGCTCTCGTTCGACCCAACAAACTGGCACAATTTCGGCGGGGACTTTGGTTGCCTTTACGCAAGTTGATAATGCATCAGGGGCCGACATAGCTCTAAATACAAGTACTGGCCAAATTACCTTAGCACCCAACAAAACCTATAAACTAGTTGCACAAGTTCCTACTAATATCAATTCAGGAGTATCCCGACCTAGTTTTGCCTGGTATAATGAAACAGCAAATGGGTGGATGGGCAGTCAATCATCTATCTATTCCGCAGGAGATAATGCAGGATATGCCTCCTCAGGAGGAAATTCTGAAGCCATTATTTCTATCAATAGTACCACAGTGGTTTCATATAGATTGCAAGACGGATTAAATGTTTCAGGCCTAGGGGGAAATCCTGATTTCAATGCCACTGGTTCTTATCCTTGGTTTGAAATTCAAGTGATGAGCGGCTTCGCTCCCGAAGTAAATCCAACCATCATCGGAGATGTAAAAACAGGTTTTCAGACAGGGGATCATAGCGGTTGGATTAAATTAAATGGCCGATTAAAATCAAGCTTATCAGCAAACCAACAAGCCCAAGCTACATCCTTAGGCATTGGCACCAATTTACCGGACGCCACCAATTCCTTTTTAGTTCAAAATGGAACAAGCATCGGATCCGTGTCCAGTAGTAATACAAAAACAATTACGCAAGCGAACTTGCCAAACATCAATTTCCCTACGGCAACAACATCGACGAATGGAAATCATAATCATACATTTTACCATCCTCAGGGAGACCAAAATTACAGCAATGGTTCTGGAAATACTTGGTGGGGAGGATCTTGGAATTGGGGAGCTGGGACAGCCTATGCAGGCGATCACAATCATACCGTAACTGTTTCATCCGGTGGTAGTGGTACAGCCTTAAATATTACACCTCAAAGTTTAAGTATCAATACATTTATCTACTTAGGATATTAATTCGTATGAAGACAATAGTTTTACAAGGGCTCAGCATAAAAATCAAATTATTTCTTTTGATTTTAGGAATCATATTTTCTGAAAATCTCTATGCCCAAACGGGTATTGGAACCAGTACACCAGATGCCTCCGCAAAATTGGAAGTAAGCTCCAGCAATAAAGGCTTTTTGCCTCCTCGGGTAGCCTTAACGGCGACCAACGCGGCAAGTCCCATCTCAAGTCCAGCCAATGGTTTGATGGTCTTTAATACGGTTACCGCCGGCACTAGCCCAAATCAAGTGGTGCCAGGCTACTATTACTGGGATTCTGTAGGATCCCAATGGGTGAGTTTATCCACCACCGTTGGGAATGTGCAAAATCAAGGCTTATTCAGATCTACCAGCATTACCACAGCAGGTTCTGCTGTTTCTACCTGGGGAAGCCGATTCAACAATTTGGCATCCGGAGATTTAACCATCACATCGAATACAACCTTCGCCCTTTCCAATGGTATTTATAAGTTGGAATGGGCTTTACCTCACCAACAAACCATCACGTATAACATAATGACACTTCAAGAATACGCTTCGGGGACTTGGAGTACTTTCAGAGGAGATCCGGGGTATGCTTCAATTGCAAATGGAGGAAATACCGATTGGGGAGGAACAACTTATGCTGCAGATATTGTTGACTGCACGTCTGGAACGAGAACTTTCCGACTAACGAATACAGATGGATCAAGATATTTGTTTAATGGTGCCACATTTATCATTACCAAATTAAATCCAGCCATCACAACTTCCACCACGGCAGATAATTTAGGCAATCATAGTGCAACCAAAAATATTCAGTTGAACGACTTTTACCTCTCAAATGACGGCGGAAGTGAAGGTGTAAAAATAGA
>JACCDW011352990.1_pt1 | contig 11443 bp, 18 predicted proteins | sample 7449781 | NCBI WGS metagenome assembly JACCDW01 (sample SAMN15323449, study PRJNA562643) | freshwater metagenome | isolation source: river surface water | place: USA:Blue River Watershed | collected 2017-08-18
CAATGCACCAATCACGATGCACTTGGTTAGCCTCCTTAGGCCAGTCATGTGTACGACACTGCTCGGCAGTTGCACGATCAATGAAGTACCCAGCGACTGGACCGACAAGGATGCCTAGCCCAAATGCTTGGATGATGATAAGTGCAAATACGTTCTGTCCTTTGATCACGGTAGTGTGGTGTAGGTAAATGCCACGGGATTGTGGCAATACTGAGTGGGGGATTTGATCCCCCGGCATCACGCCTGATACTCAGAAAGGATTAAAGTCAATCTCCAGGAGATCTTGTTCCCAATCCTCAAATGTTTGAATGTAGTCCTGAGCTTGCTGCTCAGTATCAAACGATTGCGCACAGCCCTGGAGATAAGCCTGAGAGAATTCGTCGTGATGCTTGATGATGACAGTGTAAGTCATGGTGTTGAATTAGGTAGGATGATGCTACGTTTAACGTCCAGCTTGACGAGCAATCGCTGAGATCCCTTGCGCGAGAACGATTCTTGGCAAATCGGCGCCGCGGAAAGCCTAAAACCCGCACGCGCGATACGAATTCGTATCAAACGAAGCAGGTATTGAGGGCTACATAAACCCCTGGCTTTCACCAGGGGAAGAGGTAACCGTCAATCGTAGTCAGTTCACTCGCTTAGCACTGGCAATTGCCTTGCCATCCTTAACGAGAACAGACAACTTATAGTCAGGCGAGCAGCTATCCTCCAGGCAATCTGCCGGGTCATAGCACTCAACTGCAATAGCATTGTGTAGATCCACAAGCCACTGCTTAACGTTCGTATCATAATGACCGAGCACTTCTAGGTGAATACTCACCTTCTTGCCCTTCATCAGATACTCTGCTGCCTGGTCGCAACGCGCAAAGTAAACTTCGGCTTGCTCAATTGTACGCATTAGATTGAACGCGATGGTACTCTGCGTGGTACGGATGCGCAGCCCCCGTTATCTCAACTCTTCTTCATCTTCTATCCCCTCAACGTAGTCAGGGACTTCCAATGAACAATCATTGATACCCTATCCACCTTTCTTTTTTTCTATACACCTTTCGCTACGCGCGGGGTGTTGGAGAAGGCTCAGATAATTTTTTATCCTTTTTTGACCCTATAGGGGGCCTTCTTTTGTATCACAACGTACCAAAACTTAAAAAGTGTCGCGTTATTTAAGGTTTTACCCTAATTTACAGACAAAAATGCCGGGGTATTATCCCCGGCTGTGTGTCAATTTGCTTTTGTCTTACTTAAAATCAAAAACTGTTCTTTGCTTTCTTTGCGGCAACGGCTGCATCAAAGTAATTTTCTACATCTGGCCGTTGATCAGCTAGTTCTTTCCTGGCACCAACCGTAAAACTCTTAACGGTAAGAGGATCAGCACCACTTGCCGCTAGCTTTTCCGCTTCTTCGGTAATTGCATCTAACGCAACAACGCGTTCTGCCCGGTTTTTAGGGTTCATCTTGTGTTAACGCCCTAGATTCAGGGTATTTTTACGTCTTCTGCTACTACTTTAACGCATCTACGTGCGTTTTAATACCCTAAAATACAAATAACAGGATCACATAAGCAAATAAAGGACCCATGGCACTAGCACCCGCTGACTTTTACGCCTACAGCCGTGCAACCGGGGTACCGGTACCAGAAGATCCGGAAGAAAGGGCTGAAATGGCTCCAGAAGTCCTGGAATTCCGCCGTAATCAGCTCAAAGCCCCTGATCAAGGCGGTAATCTCCTTGGTGCTGTGGGAGCCGCTCTTGCTGGCGCTGGCATTTTAGGTGGTGGGTTCCTTGGCGTCCGTGCATTACGTGGACGAAAGGCACAAAAAACACCACAAACCCCCTTGGGTGTGAATCTGACTGATCTTGCCAAGGTCAAAGAAACTCCTCTGCGGTCAACAGCTCCTACTCCTTCAAAAATTGCTGATCCTTGGGGCGCTCCAACAGCAATTCCTAGCTCAACCGTAGATTTAACAACAATTCAACAAACGCAAAAACCTACTGTTTCTGTTCAAGCAACCGAAGCTGCAGATGGTGGTTTTGATCAGGCTGTTGAACGTGCTTTCACAAAACCTGCCCAACGTGACTTAGATGTTACGCGAGCAGGGGGCTCTTCCGCCCAGCGTTTTCTGGAGCGTGAACGTCTAGAAATTGCGTCTCAGCTTGGAGAGCAAGATCTTCCTATTACTCCTTCTCGTGTTGAAGCGGAATTAGCAAATCGTCTTGGCAAAGGGGCATATGAATATAGTCCTTTATACACAGCCCGGCGTCAAGCTCTGGAGCTATACGCACAAACTGGCTCTCCAGAACTTCTCGAAAAAGTAAAACGCTTTGGGCTTTCCCCTGTAACTTTTGAAACTTTTGAAAACATGCCAGCTGCTAAACAAGCTGGTTTTGAATCGTCTGCACCTTTTGTAACTTCTTACTATCCAGATGAAGAAATTGTTGCACGCGGGCTTACCTCTAACATTGAGGTTGATGTCCCTGGCATGGGACGCGTTAACATTGCGGATATTCGTAAACCAGTCATTACAGAAAATACCGCGTTAGCTGCGGAAGATTACTATCAAACACAAAAAGGAGAAGCCCTTGATTGGCTTGGTAACTTACGTGTACAGCTTGAACCAAAACGAAATCAAATCTTAAAAGAACGTCGGCTTCTTGCTGAACAACGGGCTAATGAAATTCTTCCTCAGCTTGAAGTTGCTAAAAATGCAGGAGAGTTAAACGTCGTCAAAGATCTTGAAAGCCAACTTCAAAATCTTCGCGTGCTTTGGCAGAACCCTAAACTTGGCACGCATCGCGAAGATGAAATGCGCTTACTCAATGCACAAATTACTGGCGCCCAAAACAAAATCCAAGAAAGCATTGCCGGCATTGAGAAAAAATATCCAACAACTCTTGAGAACTGGTCCGGTGAAGCTAATCGCGTATTTGGTGAACTTGATGTAGAAACCGGTGAGTTTATTCCAGAAACCATGGAATTGCGTTCAGAACGCAAGATGGTTGACTTAACACCTAAAGGTGGTGGCGGTCGTAATGTAGCTGGCTATACCGCTGGGGCACGGAGTGAAACGGAAGATGCAATACGTCAAGTTCAACAAGGCGGACAAAAAACTCGTGTTCGAGATTTTGATCCTGAGACAGGAGGCATAGCTTCTACATGGGAAAGTCCCAGGACTGAAACAGAGTTCTTAACGTCTTACGTTGAACAACATCCGTTAGGGCGCATCGATACCAAACAAGTTCTTCCCGTCCGCACTGTCATCAAAGGCGAGCCTGGCGTTGGCAGTACAATTGATCGCTATGGCATTCGACGTGATTTAGATCCTGCTGCAGATGTAACGCGTAAACCTTCTGAACCCATTTATACGGAACAAGAAATTGTTGATGAGGCAATGCGTTTGGCACAGGCCGCTCCAGAGGGTGATGTTCCTGTTGCACAAGACTATGAAATTCTTCGTGACATGGCTATTGAAAGCCTTGGCTCTCAACCAAAAACAGAAGAAGCTCGTCGCTCTGTTTTAATGTCAGAAGCAATCCGCAAAGCTGCAAGACAACAAGCAGCTAGAAATCCCCGTGGTGGCGTATTACCAGATGAGATTACTCAGTTGCGCATGCAGATGGCTCAAATGCAACCGCCTGCAGAACCTAAATTTACGCGACGACCCCCTGGGCCAAGACCTGGAGCGGTACCACCACAGCAATTATCTCTTAAAGGTGTAAGTGGCTATAAGTCTCGTCAAGTTAAATCCCCAGCGGATGAAGCCGCCGAACAACTTGAGGCTTACATGGGTAAACTACAAAGAGGGCGGGCTACTCCTTTAACCTCTGAAGCCGTTATACAACAACGCTTGTTTTAATCATGGCTGAAAAGAAAAAGAAAGACAAACAGTGGATTCAAGGTATGGAGATGAAGGAGGGTGCCTTCACAGCTAAAGCAAAACGTAAAGGCATCACCACCGCTCAACTCCAAGAAAACGTGCTATCCAATCCAGATGAGTACGATGAAAAAACTGTGAAGCAAGCACGGCTTCGTAAGACGTTGGTAGGATTGAGAAAACGTAAAGATAAAGAGTAATGGCAAAGGATCATCGCTTAGCTTTAGATCGTTACATTGATTACGCAAAAGATCCTTTTCTTAAAAAACGTCAAGTTAACTTTGACGACTCTTTTGCATCCAAACCATCCAGTGGTGCGGCACCTTGGATGCCAAGTCGGTTTGAGCAATCGGACTTATTGCGTCGCATTCAAACACGTAAGTTAAGACTTAACCCTGGCCTTAACTTCGTTGGTGATACACCAGAAGAATATGAGGTGTTTGCTGACATTGGTCGTTTTGTGCGCAACGAAAGCTATGACTTCAATGAAGGCCGTGCTCTGACAACCTTGCGCCCTGAAGATCAGCCAGGCTTTTCTCCTGTGTGGGTGGAAGCTTATCGCATCAGCCCAACCGTTAATCCAGATAAGCGAGCAAGTAATCCAATGCCACGGATGACTAACCCAGATCCCAAGGGTTATATGATGGCATCAGCAGAGAAGCGTGCATTAAATGAGGTGGAAGATAATAAGTCTGTTGCTCAACTGCTTAATAAACCTTCAGAAGAAGATAAAGAAAAACTAGAACAAGCTTAGGCGTATAATAAGGAAAAAGAGTAGATAGGTGTCTTTCCAACGGTTATTAAGTTTTGTTGGACGCAATGCAGGCGATGTTGCAAAGTCCGTTCTCCCTGGCAGCTTACTGGCCGGGGGATTCGGCATGCTTGAAGGCCCTGGTGCAGCATTGACCTATGGCCTTGCGGACGCAGCGGCTGCTTTCCCAGCAACCATGGCAGCCCGTGCTTTGACACGTAATGTGAAGACACCTTGGATTAAAGGCGCAGCAGAAAATACGGCAAATATCGGGGCATCCCTTGGGTCTACTCTTGTTGCAAGTAACTTGCTTTACGGCAATCAAGCATTAGCACCACAGTCGCAACAAATTGCACAACAAGTTGAGCAACGTACTTTAGTCAATAACCTGGCGCAAGAACAACTCCTGTCCCCTGGCACTAATTTTCAAATGGCGGGAATGCCTGACCCTGAAAATTTTCAACAGCTTTTAAATCAACGCAATAATTGGACACAGTACTTAAGCCCTGAAGATCAAGCTTTAATTCAACAAACTATGGGAGGCGTGGTGTAATGGGGTTCCAGCAGCTACTGAATGACCTTTTCACTGGTGCAAGCAAAAGCGCTGAAGCTAGTCGCCTCGCTTACTTGCAAGGTGAACGCAATCCAACGATCCTTAAAAGTGCTCCAGGTCTTCGTGGTGAGTACCACCAAAACCTTAAGAAGCTAGGTGTTTCTCTTTCCGAAACACCTGTGCAGGCTGCAGGTGCTTTTGCTACCCGTCTGATGACGGACCTTACGAACGACGGAACGCGAGGCATCTATTGGCGTTACAACCACCCCCTGGCAATCCTTGAAGCAGGTGCCAAAGCGGCCATAGGTAAAGAGGCATACGAAGCCCTGGGACCGACAAAGACAGGCCTTATTACCGCCAGTGTCGTTGTACCAGCTACAGCCCTTGCTGGTGCGTACAACATTGCCAATCCTGGTGAAATGTTCAGGCCAAAGGGTTTTGCTCAAGCGTATGCAGGGGAAGGCTCAGAAGATCGCAGAGAAACAACGCAACCTGTACCCGAATTGTTTGAACGTTTCTTCCTTGGTCGCACAGGACGCCCTCTTGCATACGAAGAAGCACAAAAAGATATTCCTTCCTTAACACCTGAACGTTACGGTAATTATCTACGTAACTACTACCAAGACAAGGGATTCCTTGGCATCCTAAAAGCAACACCTGAAAACTTAGAAGGTGTACCAGAGGCTCGGCTCCTTGGTTATCCAGTGACCATCCCTTCCGTCACCACGGCTGTTGGTGGTATTGCCGGTGCTGCCGCTGCGATACGTACTGCCCCCAAATTGGGAGGTTCCTTCAAGCGTGGTTTAGCAGGTGCGGCACTAGGTTCAGGTGCTGGCATTATTGCAGGCAATTTAGCGAACACTGCACTTGCTGCAAAAGCAACCGAGCAAAAACTACCGACCATCGGTCAGTATGAAATAATGCAGTGATAGAATTTATTTTATAAAGGAAGATAGATTAATGGCTTCTGAACGTATTCCTCAAGGAGGCGGTTTAACCGTATACGATCCCCTTACTGCATTGCAAGGTGGTCTTCGTGATCCCGCTGCCTATTACAATGCAACTCTCCGCAAACCGCTAGAAGGCGCTGGCACCTCTGCACAGCAATTCTTGGGCAAATATACCAAATACGCACCGGCTGTAATTGGAGCAGCTTCACTTATACCAGGTGTAACAACAGCAATTTCCGAACTTAGCGCCGATCGCCCCGCAGGCGCCCTAGGTGCTCTTGCTCCAGGAGCATTGAGTGCCGTTGGCACAGGCCTTACATTGATCAAGCATCCTCTTGCACAGGTAGCAGGCTACGGTCTGATGGGCCTTGGTGCCCTTCTCCCTGGCGCAGCAGCTAAAGGTGTTGAGTCGGCAAAACAAAAAATAACAGGTGAACCAACTACTGGTAGTGATTCCTTCAGTACTCAACTTGCAATGCGTGGTAAGATTACCGAGCAAGACTTGAGTATGCTGAATCGTGAACTTGGTGTTCGTACAAGCAACATCAAAGATCTGACTCAATTCTACAACCAGGCTCAGGTTGATCAATTCAAAGCAATGGCGCCTGAAATTGAAAAAGCTAAGCGCAATGACTTCATTCGTCATCAATCGGCAATGGCACTTCAAGGCAATATCCAAGGCCAACTTGGTGTGTTAGCCACTGCCGGCTCCCTGGCACAAGGCGCACAAGCTGGTAGTTACGGTTTAACGCAAACAGCATTGACCAATAATCCGTACGCAGGCTCTACTATCCAAGCTCCTCAAATCCGCTTTGGGTGATCTCAATGAATACTCCTAACTACGGTCAACTAAATGTTTCAGGTTTTGGTGCTGCACAGCCAAGTCCAACACCCATTGCTGGCCGCTTCAACTTTGATAAAGATCGGATCCAACAATATAAAGATGCATTTGGTAGCGATCTTGGTGCCATGGCATATTTGCTTGAGCAGCAACGTGCACAAGCGTCTGATCCACAACGCATCAAGGAAATGCTTGATGTGATCGGTCCTTACCAAAGGGAGATTGCAAAAGAAAATCAACGCCTTGGGATGGAGTCTGCAGTTTTCTCTGGTTTTATGGATCTTCCCAACAAGATGTCACGTGCAATGGCTGCGTCTCATTACTACATGCCAGAGACAATGCAGGCAATTGCTCAAGGCATTGGTCGACAAACTCCTTTTCTAAATCGTCAATACACAAGCCTTTAAGCCATGAACTGGAACAGCGGTTTTGGAGTTGATAACAACGGCGTTTTCGGCGCTATTGGCGCCAATTTAGGAAACAATCCCTTTGGTGGTTATGGAGGATTAAATGTCGGTGGTTTTGGAGGCTCCGCCCCTAGTTATGGTGGTGTGTCTTCCACCGGAGGATTCAGTCCTGGCATGGGATTTCTTACTGCTGCAAACTCAGCATTAGCTGGAATGCAACAATCTAATCTCAACACAGCAGCTCAAAATCAGTTTGCCGCTCAAAACGCAATGTTTGATGCAAACTTTGGCAAAGAGTTTTTAGCGCAAAATATGGATCGTTTCCGTTCTCTCAACGAACCGATTCGTGCAGCGCAAATTGCAACTGAAGTAGGCCCATATCGTCGCTCTTTGACTAGAGCCAATCTTCCTGACCTTGCGGGTAAATACGGAAGCTTTGGCGCTTTTTCTTATTCACCCGTGTAAAACAGGTGCGTTAAAATAAACAGTAAGAGAATATCGTAGATTAAAAAATGCCTTTTCCTATTGCACCCATTTTAGGCGGCCTGGCAACAGGAGCAGGCAGTAGCTTGATCGGTGGATTGTTTGGTGGTGCTTCTAGTGGCCCGACTTATGAGCCATCAGAAACGATGCAAGCTCTTTCTGATTACGGGCTTGATCAATTAAAAGCTTCTCCTAGCTTACGCAAAGCTATTCGCGCGGAAGCAAAAACATACGGTTCCCCTGGTGCAAAAGAAGCTTTTCTGCAGAGTTATATTGGACGTTTTTCAAATCCCAAATTTATTGAAAAACAATTAACAAGAAGTTATAAAAAACCAATTGATTATGAGGGCGGCCCATATCGCGACATTGCTTCTTACGCATATGGGCAGCAGGGACTGGGACTGCCAGAAGATGCTTTTCAGCAATATATAAATCTTGCTAAGGCAACTAACGCTCGAAGTCCCGAGGCTTTCTCGGACATTGTAAGAAGTGGCATGATTGCCTCGGATATGGTCAAGACACCAGATGACATCGCCTGGGAGCAGCAATATGGAAATATGCCACGCGATGCACAAGGACGTCTTGTTAAAGGAATGGTAAAATTTGACGCGGGTAAAGTAAAAGAACTAGCCCAAACAATGTTTGGTTAAAGGAGGTATTGACATGTCAAGAGTTAACAAATTAATCGAACAAGCAGGCAAAAATTTAAATGCCAAAGAGATAAGAGAGATTCAACAGAAAACAGGTTATACGCCTGAAAGTATTATTAATCGTGCAGAAAAAGCTGATGTAAACGTTAAACCAGCGGCTCAATCTTTTGTTCAACAGTTTGCAACACAACAAACTCAAAAACAAGAACAAGCAGCCCAGGCCGCAGCGAACCCTGGGACACAGGCAGTATTTTCTTATTCTCCTGCAGGCTCAATCTCCAGTGTTAGCTATGCGCCAACGCAAGCGGCAGTGTCCTCACCAGCTTTTCAAGAAACAATAGCAGCAGGGGGCGCATTAGCTAATTCTGCTCTTAGTGGATATCAGGATGCTTTAAATGTTCAAGCTGCTTTACAAGTTGGCCAACAAGAAACCCAAAAACAACTCGAACAACTCCGCCAAGCCGGTCAAACGGAACGCCAAAAGCTTGTCAATGAAAACAACCTTGCCGTGACAGGTATGGAAGTAAAAGGAAAACTGGATCTTCAAGGCATTGTTAATGCTGGCTACAAGAACATTGCTAATATTGAACGTGGTTCAAATATGTTCTCTAGCATCATGGGTGCATTCAACTTCTAAAATGAATGCGCTAAAATAAACTTACATCCTTAAAGAGTTTTAAAATGGCAAGGAATGTTCAGTTTGGTAATGCTACTTACGATCTTGACGATCCAAAAGGTCTTTCTGATTTCCTGAGTGCTACTGGCGGCGCTGGTGTTTCGGCAGAAGCACAACAATCTGCTCGTGATGCAGCTTACGAGCGGGCTGTAGGCGGCGGTATGTCTAAAGCTGAGCTTCAGGACTTTGAGACCCTTATTGGTCGTCTCGAGGGATCTAAAATGAAGCAAGCTTCCCAAGCCAACCGCGCTCGTCAGCGTGATGTGATGGCCGGTGGTCTTGCCAGCATGATGACCAACTTCTGATCACATGAAGGACGATAACGCTGGCTCTACTGAACAAGCTGAACTTAATCGTTATCGCCAAGCTGCAGACGTAGCTTATCGATATGCCAAGAATAAGCTTGAGTCAAAAACAAAACCAGAGAATAATCTGGAAGAGTCAGCGTTTAGTTCAGGTAAAGAAGAGGTTTAAAAATGGCATCCCCGTATACGGGCACCCCATCTGATTGGGAGACACCCGAAAATCTTGATCCGTACGATCTACTATTTGACGAGGATAAAGCTCGTAAAGCTGCGTCTGCCGTTAAGATCTTCCAGGATGTTTCCGTTGGTTCGACCAAGGAAAAGATGAAGGAAGAAGGCGCTCAGCAACGAGAGACCATTGGAACCTCTGGTAAAGAACAACGTGAGACAGCAGCTCAAGCCCAGCGCTTCGCTCAGGAAGACGAAGCACGAGACTACAATCAGTCCCAAAGGGCATATCGATATTGAGATCTTCGGCCAATGGGTCGATAATCTTGATGCACCAACCGAAGAAGCATTCACGGGTTTTTGCTCTGAAAACTACTCGGTGATTGAGTGCTACCTTTATGCGCGATTCCTTGGTTACACAGGAAGCATTGCAGGTTGTGATCTATGGGTACAAAAGAATTATCCCAAGCCTGATCACAGGGCAGTTCTTTTGAATGAAATTGAAGAGATGCAGGAAGATATTCGCAAGCTTCGTGCGGACGTGGATGACGGCATCGTTAAACGTGATGCTGGTGTTGCACGAATCGCTGGTATGCAAAAAGAATTGCGTGGCACTATTGCACAAGTTGAACTAAGCACGGCCAATAAGGATCGCAAGGGCTTGCTTATGGCTGGTGCGGATCGTGCCATTCGTGAACTTCTTACCATCTTCAAAGATGACCCAATTGAGGTCCCTTTGGAAGAAGCCTCAATGAGCGTCTGGGCTCATATGCAACTCGAAGAATAGACCAAGTAAACTTGAAGGATGAAGCAACCAGTTTCACAACCTCAATACGGGGAAAATATCGCTGGACGATTATTTGATGTTGCTCGTCAACTTCAAAAGAATCGTGAGCGTGTAACTGGTTTCCGTCGTCCTACACCTGTCATCGATAAAGTAGCTGACGGGGAAAAGGTCATTGCCGCTTTACAAACCAATAAACAAGATGAGCAAAAACAAGATGCCGCCAGAACTCCTGGATCTCTTCAAAAAGAAGGAGGCCAAGAGGGAGGACGGCAGCGAAATGTCCGATAAGGAAAAACGGAAAGCAGCATTGGATAAAGCGCGTAAGTACAAGGAACAAAAGAAAGACAGCAAGGACAAAGAATGAGGTAGTATTCAGTAATACACTGAACGATACTTCTTGTGCCTGCGTACCAACATCTTGCATACCGTCGTAACGCACAAGCGGCTGCACGCAGGCAACAAATACGTGTCCCCCGAAATCTTGAATCCCTGGAAAAAGCAAGGGAAGATTTTGGATTTTTTTGTGAGTACGTAGCAGATAAACCTCCGGCTGATCCCCACAAAGAATGGCATCGTCACTTTGTTACCAACGAAGACAGTAGCTGCCTGAGAAAGATTGCTGGACCCAACGTTGATCTCCTGGCACCCCGTGGCTCTGCCAAATCAACAGTCTTGGGTCTGTTTACCGCCTGGGCTATTGGCGTTCATACAGCAGCCAAGTTGCCGTTACAGATCCTGTACTTGTCGTACACGGTTGATATTGCGCGTTCCAAATCAGCAACCATCAAACGCATCATTGAAAGCAAACGATACCAAGAAGTCTTCCCAACTGTACGTCTTCTAAAAAACGTCACCAGTAATGAGTACTGGTCTATTGACCACAAGTTTGCAGGCATCGATACCACTGGTGAGGAACAATTTACACTCTGCGCTGCAGGTCTCAAGGGCTCGGTGACCTCCAAGCGTTCCCATCTGGTCATCATCGATGACGCCATCAAATC
>JACCDW010378057.1_pt1 | contig 11442 bp, 7 predicted proteins | sample 7449781 | NCBI WGS metagenome assembly JACCDW01 (sample SAMN15323449, study PRJNA562643) | freshwater metagenome | isolation source: river surface water | place: USA:Blue River Watershed | collected 2017-08-18
ATTTGCTGGTCCGGGGCACCATCAATAGGAATATCCAAACCACGGGTAATTTTTATCATTCACCAAGCCTAAATATTGACAGGACAGTCTTAGAACCACTTAGCATTGCAAGGACACTAAACAACGGGTTTTCTGGCCCCTGAGATGCACCGGCAGCACAGAAATTACCAAACTTCTTCCGGCCTGGGTTGTAGCGCGGGATGCTGTCGCGAACCGAGAGCTGGAACGCGGGCCATTATAGTGACAAGAGGCCCGATCCGCTATTGGTTTTCCTTAGCAAATCGAGCCTCTCTCGTCACCTATTCTGCAATCGGATAAACGCGATAATTCACTCCGGCCATCTTGTAAACCATGCGAATGACCTGGTTACAGTAGCCAAATTCATTGTCGTACCAGAGATACAGCACGCAATTGTTGCCCTGCACAATGGTCGCCGTGGAATCAACGATCGCGGCCTCACGAGAACCAACGAAGTCGCTCGATACCGCGTCAGGATCCTGGGTGTAGCTGATCTGGTTCTGCAGATTGGAATGCAGAGCGATCAGGCGCAGGAACTCATTCAGCTCTTCCTTGGACGTCGGTCTGGTCAGGTGCAGACTCAGAATGGCCATCGACACGTTCGGAATCGGCACTCGCACTGCGTTGCCAGTCAATTTGCCTTCCAGCTCAGGCACTGCCTTGACCACGGCCTTGGCGGCCCCTGTCTCGGTCAGCACCATGTTGAGCGCGGCACTGCGACCACGGCGGTTACCCGTGTGGTAATTGTCGATCAGATTCTGGTCGTTGGTATAAGCATGCACCGTTTCGACATGCCCATGCTCGATGCCGTACTTGTCGTTGATAACCTTCAGAACGGGAGCGATTGCATTGGTAGTGCAGGATGCCGCAGTAATGATCTTGTCTTCCGGCTTGATCTGGTCGTGATTGATGCCGAAAACGATGTTCTTGAGAGGACTCTTGCCGGGGGCCGTCAGGACCACTTTGCTGGCGCCCTTGCACTTGAGGTGCTGTGACAGCCCTGCCTCATCGCGCCAGGTGCCTGTATTGTCGATGATCAGCGCATCATTGACGCCATAGCTCGTGTAGTCGATCTCATCAGGACGATTGGCATAGATGACTTTGATGACATTGCCGTTGGCGATCAGACATTGATTTTCCTTGTCGATGCGCACGGTGCCCTGGAAAGCGCCATGGACGGAATCTGACGTGAAAAGACTTGCACGCTTCTCAAGATCACCCTCTTTGCCAGGCCTGACGACGATAGCGCGCAGACGCATCACTTCACCGGTGCTCGTGCGCTCGACCAGCAATCTGGCTATCAAACGACCGATGCGACCGAAGCCATAGAGGACGACGTCCTGGGGCTTGTCAATCGGTTTGGTTTTATCACCAACCAGATAGCCAAGCTCCTTGGCAACAAAAGCCTCGACAGACAAGGCGGCATCGCCCAGTTCCGCCTGCTGCACCATGTATTTCACGGTGAGCTTGCCCAGATCAATGTGCACATGGGCAATGTCCAGCTTGGCGAGTGCCATCAGTACGGGATGAGTCTCGAACTCCGACATCTCGTTGCGCTCCACCTGGCGCACGAAGCGGTGGGACTTCATGATGTTGGCGACAGAGCGGTTATGCAGAGCACGTCCGTAGATAAAAATACCGACGTTGCGTTCGCTGTAGAGCCGGCCAACGACCGGAATCATCTCCTGAGCGAGCGCTTCACGCTGTTTCCAATCGCCAAAATAATCATCCAAACTGGGTCGAGTCACTGGCAGCACCTTCAGAATTACGGTTGATGTAGGAGGCCCGTATTATCTTTGGAATGCCCGGACTGTGCAACCTCGACGCGGTTGCAGCCGCCCGGAAATCCCAGACATCACATGGGATAACTGCTGTTTTTGCTCTGACATGATCGGTGGATTTATGCCAGAATTCACGCCCTCAAAAGTTGTGGTCAATGGCCCCATGCAAAAAATCGACATTTTCACTCCCGCACTTCCGCATGAAGCAGGTGATCTGAGGCGCTGGTCCGGCCTGCAGGGCAGCAGCCTTAGCCTGGCGGTCGCCAACATCGCCAGGACGCACAATGGTGTGGTGATGCTACTGACGGCCAACACCGAAGAGGCGGAGCTTGCGAGACGAGAGCTCAGCTTTTACTGCCCGCAGCGCGACAACATTCCGGTTTATACACTGCCGGATTGGGAGACCCTGCCCTACGACAATTTCTCCGCACATCAGGACATCGTCTCCGACCGTCTCAACACGCTCTATCATCTGCCCTTGCTGACCCGCGGCATCCTGATCATGCCCATGACCAGTCTGATGCACCGGCTCACACCGCGCGAATATGTGGCAGGCAACAGCCTCGTCTTGAAAGTGGGCGCCCGATTCAAGCCCGAGATCATGCGGGCCAATCTGCTCGCCGCCGGTTACCAGTGCGTGGACTCGGTCTACGACCACGGTGAATTTGCCGTGCGGGGATCGATCATGGACGTATTCCCCATGGGCAGCGACGTGCCTTACAGAATCGATCTCTTCGACGATGAGATCGAGAGCCTGCGCACCTTCGATCCGGAGACCCAGCGTTCGCTGGACAAGGTGCCCAATGTGCAGTTGCTGCCCGGCAAGGAATACCCCATGACCGAGGCTGGCATCAGCCTTTTCCGCAGCAACTTCCGCAACCGTTTCGACGTCGACCTGCGCCAATGCAGTGTCTACCAGGACATCAGTCAGGGGCTGCACTCCGCAGGCATCGAATATTACCTGCCGTTGTTCTTCGAACAACTGCAGAGCGTGTTCGATTATCTTCCCAAACACACACTGGTGCTGCGCAGCGGTGACCTCGAGGCCTCCGGGCTGCGCTTCTGGAACGATATCAAAGCGCGCTTCGAGGATCGCAAACACGACCGACAACGTCCTATTGTCAAACCATCCGAGCTGTTCCTGAGCCCCGACGAGGCCTTTGCTGGTTTGCGCGACTACCCTGGTATCGAGTTATACGCTCACACGGCTGGAGGGCGCGCAATTGAAGTGGATGTTTTGCCACCACCGCAGTTGAATTCCGGGGTACAACATAATCCGTTGCAGGCCGTGCAAAACCTGCTGATCGAACATAAGCACTGTCGTGTCCTGTTCTGTGCGGAGTCAGCGGGACGCCGTGAAAACATGCTGGAGTTGCTCAAAACCATCAATATCAGCCCGACACCGGTTGATTCCTGGGACGCATTTCTGAACGGACAGCAACCCTTCGCCATCACGATTGCTCCTCTGGATCGTGGCTTGTGGCTGCAGCAGCCGTCGCGTCTGGTCGTGACAGAAACCCAGCTGTTCGGACAAAGGGTCGCGCAGCGTAGACGCCGCAGGAGAGCACAGGACAACACCGAATTCCTGATCCGCAATCTCAATGAACTGCACATCGGCGCGGCCGTCGTGCATATCGAACACGGTGTCGGTCGATACCGCGGGCTGCAGACCCTCACCATAGAAGATCAGGAAACCGAGTTCCTGACGCTGGAGTACGCGAAGGGCGCAAAGCTCTATGTGCCGGTTTACTCACTGCATCTGATCAGCCGCTATGGCGGCAGCGAGCCGGACCTCGCCCCGCTCAATCAGCTTGGCAATGATCAGTGGCAAAAAGCGAAGAGCAAGGCCGCCGAGCAGATTCGGGATGTTGCCGTGGAATTGCTGGATATTTATGCGCGCCGCGAAGCCAGGCAGGGATTCCAGTACCGCTGCACCGATATCGATTATGAGAGTTTTGCCGCGGGTTTCCCGTTCGAGGAAACACCCGATCAGCAGGACGCCATCGCCGCCGTGATGCGTGACATGAGTTCAAAGCGTGCCATGGATCGTCTGGTATGCGGCGACGTCGGTTTCGGCAAGACAGAAGTCGCAATGCGCGCTGCCTTCATTGCTGTGCAGAACAACAAACAGGTGGCGATTCTGGTGCCGACCACGTTGCTCGCCCAGCAACACTACGAGAGCTTCAAGGATCGTTTCGCCGAGTGGCCGGTCAGCGTCGACCTGATTTCCCGGTTCCGCTCGACCAAACAGGTGCAGGAGACACTCGAGCGCATTCGCAATGGCAAGGTCGACATCATCGTCGGTACGCACAAGCTCCTGCAGGACAACATTCAGTACAAAGATCTCGGCCTGCTGATCATCGATGAGGAGCATCGCTTCGGTGTGCAGCAGAAGGAAAAACTGAAGGCGCTGCGGGCGGATGTCGATATTCTGACACTCACAGCGACTCCTATTCCTCGCACGCTCAACATGGCCATGTCGGGTGTGCGCGATCTGTCGCTGATCGTCACCCCTCCGGCAAAACGCCTTTCGGTGAAGACTTTCATTCGCGAGAGTCAGGACAGCCTGATCAAGGAAGCGGTACTGCGGGAATTGCTGCGTGGCGGCCAGGTGTTTTATCTGCACAATGAAGTCAAAACCATCGAGAAGGCCGCCGAGCATCTGCACGAACTGATCCCGGAAGCGCGCGTGTGCGTCGCTCACGGTCAACTGCCCGAGCGCGATCTTGAGCAGATCATGGCCGACTTCTACCACAAGCGTTACAACATCCTGGTGTGTTCGACAATCATCGAGACCGGCATCGACATCCCGAGTGCCAACACCATCATCATGGATCGCGCCGACAAACTCGGTCTTGCGCAGCTCCACCAGTTGCGCGGCCGCGTCGGTCGCTCGCATCACCAGGCCTATGCGTACCTGCTGACACCTAACAAGAACAACATGACCCCCGACGCCATCAAGCGCATCGAAGCCATCAGCGCAGCAAGTACGCTGGGTGCGGGTTTCACCCTTGCCAGCCACGATCTCGAAATTCGCGGCGCCGGAGAATTCCTGGGCGAGGAACAGACAGGGCATATGCAGCGAATCGGCTTCACCCTGTACACGGAAATGCTGGAGGAGGCGGTCAAGGCAATCCGCGAAGGACGTACACCGAACATCGAGGCAGCCCTGCAGAACGCAAGCAGCGAAGTCAATCTGCGCGTCCCGGCACTAATCCCCGAGGACTACCTGCCGGATATCCATACCCGCCTGATCATGTACAAGCGCATCGCGGGAGCGAAGACCGACGACGAGCTCTCCGAGCTGCAGATCGAGATGATCGATCGATTTGGATTGCTCGCCGAGCAGACCAAGCTGCTCTTCAAGTTGACATCATTACGCTTGCGGGCGCAGAAGATGGGTATCAGCAAGATCGACGCCAACACCGTCACCGGCAAGCTTTCCTTCGCACAGAACACAGGAGTCGATCCACGCTCCATTGTGCAGCTGGTGCAACAGCAACCCAGACTCTATAAACTGACTGGACCTGCGCAATTGCAGTTCACCCACAACGCTGCCGCCGGCGATAAGCGCATCGAGTTTATCAACAGCATGCTGGGACAATTGAAGATGACGGCGTGACCTCATACACTCCGTTTCTTGCAGTTGACTCCATGCAACAGATCCTTGGCGCAAAGTGCCAGATGACCCGACTATCATGACCAGATCGCACACGATGCAACGGCTACTCGCAATCCTGCTTCTAATGGCAGCTCTTATGGGAGGTCTGGCGGCTAATCTGACGCTGGCACAACCCGCTGCCGAGGCGACTGCAGCACCCGAGCGCTGGTTTCAGATCGAAATGACGGTGTTCGCGCATGAAAACAGCGATCTTGAACAGGAGCTGTGGTCTCCCGAAAAGCTCAGCCTGGGATTTCCCGAGCGCCTGCAGCGCCTCCACAGCCTCAGTGATTTTCTGCAACTGACGGACTGGACTGTGTTGAACCCGGAGCAGGTCGCCTTTGCTGCCACTCTGACTCCACCGGCCAACAGCACGCCGACAGGCATTGCTGCCAACGGCCCGCTGACTGCGACAGGGCAACTCCCGGGTCAATTCCCCGGCCTCCAGCCCGCCCCTGTTCCCGCCCTCGTCGGCCCGCGACCGTTCGCTCCAGCAGAGAGCTTTCGCATGCCGGACCTCGCGCGCGAAGCCTTTCTGACACTGCCTCCCGGTGCGCATCAATTCGGGGCCACCAATCGGGCGTTGAATCAGTCAGCCCAGTACCGCATTCTCTCGCACAACGCCTGGCGCCAGCCCATGACCCGCCGCAATGCTGCGCTGGCCGTCGGCATCGTCGGGGGACGCCAGTTCAATGAACATAGAGAATTGGAGGGCAGCGTGACATTCTATTTCAATAATGCCGGCGACCGCGTTGTCTTCAACGGCAACCTGTGGCTTGGCAGCTTTGGAACACAGGACGACAGCAGTGAGGATTGGGTACTGCCGGTACTGCCTGGAACACTTGCTGCGACGCAAACGGTGAGCGACGAAATACCGACGGAGTACTTCATCAACAGAGTTGTGCAACTGCGCGAGATCCGCGAGATGCGCGAACAGGAATTACATTATCTCGATCACCCGGCATTCGGCGTGCTGGTGCAAATCACACCTTACACCCCACCACCGCCGATCGTGCTCGAAACAGCAGTGGAAACAGCAGTGGAAACACCGACTACGCCAGCCCTGCCTTAGTCTCTGCATGACGCGCAACCGCGCGCTCGATGATGCCGAGCACACTGCCCAACCCGGATCGCAACACCTCGCCGATGGCTTCCATCGTGATGCTTTCCTCTGACAACCCCGCCGCCCAATTGACCGATACAGCCAGGCAGGCATAGCGCATCCCAAGCTCTCGCGCCAGCGCGGCCTCGGGCATTCCCGTCATGCCGATCATGTCACAACCATCACGCCGCAAACGCACGACCTCTGCCGCCGTTTCCAGGCGCGGCCCTTGGGTGCACGCATAAACGCCATGCGGCCATACGCCCTGCAAGCCAGCACTCTCGATCAGCAGCTGCCGCAAGGCCTCATCGTAAGGAAAGGTAAAGTCGATGTGGGTGACGGAGTCCATGCCATCGGCAAAGAATGTATGTTCGCGACCCCAGCTGTAATCGATAATCTGCTCCGGCACCGCTATGCGGCCGGGGCCCATCTCGGCATGGATACCACCAACGGCATTCACGCCGATGACGGAACGCACGCCAAGGTGATGCAGTGCCCAGAGATTGGCCCGGTAATTGACCCGATGCGGCGGGACCTTGTGGCCCTTGCCATGACGAGGCAAAAACGCCAGCTCCACGCCCTGCATCCGACCGGTAAAAATCTGCACCTCCGCTTCAGCAAAAGGGGTCAGGACTTGCCGGGGTTCCGCCTCCGCCAGGAAGGAGGGTTCACTCAAACCAGTACCGCCGATGATGCCTATCATGCCGAATGCCTCGATAACCCTGACCCCGCTGGTCAGAACCGACCGCATTATAGCCGCAAGGGACACGCTGCCGACAACGGCAGACGATTGTCAGAATAGCTCTCACAATGTGGCACGATAATCGCCTCTGCAAAGGACTGGATCGGCAACGATGAATTTCACCAACAGGACCACCATTGTGCAAGACTCCAAAGCAGCAACAGAACGCGGTCGCGTCATTACCGTCAGCAGTGGCAAGGGCGGCGTTGGCAAGACCAACATCAGCGTCAACCTCGCCATTGCGTTGGCGCAAGGCGGCAACAAGGTGTGCGTGTTCGATGCTGACACCAGCCTCGCCAATGTGAACATTCTGCTTAACATCCGGCCGGAGTACACACTGGAGCAGCTGCTGGACGGCAGCCGGAAAATTGACGAAATCCTGCTGACTGGGCCGGGTGGCATCAGCATCGTGCCGGCGGCATCCGGCATTGCAGAATTCGCGTCCCTCGACGCAGCACAACAGAAGATACTGTTGACTGCCCTCAGCACACTGGAGCAGCGCTTCGATTACCTGATAATCGACACTGCCGCCGGTATCAGCGAGAACGTGACGACGTTTCTACGTGCCACCGAACACTGCCTCTTGATTGTGACACCGGAACCCACTTCGCTGACCGATGCCTTCGCCTTGATGAAGGTCATGCGCCGACTTCAATGCGACACCAGAATTCATATCCTTACCAATATGGTGGACAACTACTTGAACAGCGTCGATCTGTACAAGCGCCTGTCTTCCGCTGCCACGCGTTACCTGCAGATCGACCTGAATTATCTCGGTTATATTCCGCGTGATGACTACCTGCGCCTCTCGGTGCAAAGACAAGTTCCGGTGACGCTGGGATTTCCCTCTTCGCAGGCCAGCCATCGTTTCCAGGCCCTGGCTGAAAGCATTACTGGAATCTACCGGGCACAACCGCGCAGAAGATCCTTCAGTCTGTTCTGGAGAAAGCTGTTTCTCGGCAGTCTCAAGAGAAATCCGGGGACGCTTACCGTGGCGCCAACAATAGCGGCACCCACGATAGTCGCGCCACAGACAGTGGCAGCAGCCCCCACCGAGAGTCTCCCGCGCTTTCCTCGTGCGATGATCGTGAAGATGCAACAAAACCTGGTGCAGCTGGTGCGCTCCCGCGCTCTGTCTCCGAACAGCATGCGAAGCCTTCTGGCCTCAGTGCTTGAACAAGTTGATCGCTACTATCCCGAAATCGATACCAGTGAGCTCGGGGCCGGGCGCAAACCGAACGGACGCCACGGCACCGAGCGGAAAACTGCACCGATTGCCAAGTGACCCTTTCAAGGTAAAATGCCAGCCACATTTCAGCTGCTGGCTACCCTCAGCGCGCTGATACCCCATTCCTCCAAAACGACCGAGTCCAGCGACGGGAAATCTTCAGTGAACCTCACTTACAAATTATGCCACCTGCTCTGGCAACAGAGCTGGGTCACCCCGGGCCTGTCGCGCGTGCTCTACAAACGTATGGCGAAGAGCGGCAAGGCGCCAGACTTCGCGTTCACCAAGGATTTTTTCGGTATCTCCTACCAAGGCAATCTGAACAACAACATCGATTTCAACATCTATTATTATGGCGCCTTCGAGAAACCGCTCCTGTACTTCCTTCGCGATCTCATGGCCAACCTGAACCCCGAGCAGCCGGTGTTCGTCGACGTCGGTGCCAACATTGGTCAGCATTCTCTGTTCATGGCGGCCCACGGCAGCACGGTGCACTCTTTCGAACCCTTTGAAAAAGTTCGCAGCCGCCTGCAACTGCAGATCGATGCCAACCAACTGACCAATGTCAGCGTGCATCCAGTGGGGCTGAGCGATGACAATGCCCGGTTGCCATTCTTCGCTCCCACAGGGCGCAACGAGGGCATCGGTTCTTTCGATTCAAGCACCACCAGCAAGGGCAATGTAAGTATCGGCGAATTGGAACTGGTCAAAGGCGATGATTATTTCGGCGACCATGGGATCGATATTATCGACGTGATCAAGGTCGATGTGGAGGGATTCGAAAAGCCGGCATTGCAGGGACTGCGTGCCACACTCAACAACACCCGCCCGGTCATTGTCTGTGAGATTACCTACGGGAAATCCCTTTCCTTTCAGTCTGTGGAGGAGCTGCTTCGACATTTGCCCACGGACTACTCGCTGTTCACGTTCGACAAACGCAAGAGCGACGGCAGCAAGGCCCGGCGGCGCGATGCCAGAAGTCGCACAACCGGTGACTATCGAATCATTCCCTATACCTCAATGCTGCCTTCCGGACAGGACGACGTGATCGCCTGTCCGAACGAGAAGATTGGTTTATTACCGTTATCTCCGAGCCGTATTGCAATATAGCCACTCTGCAGTCGACCCGCACAAACGGGACATGTAGCGTTCAGTCTGCACTGGATGTTGCCGCCCAATATTTTAAGCAGACTACTATTGCCGAAAGTGAATTTGATTGTCACACTCCGGTCATCGACACAGTTTCAAACTATGACTTCCAACAACCGTAGTTAAAGAAAGGTGTATCCCTATGGGCGATGTCAAACTCGTGAGTTCCTCGCAAGTTTTACCGCAACACGATAGTCCCATCTTCTACATCCTCGATACCAACGTCCTCATCCACGACCCCACCGCAATCAAGAATTTCGATGAACACCACGTCGTCATACCCATGACGGTCCTTGAAGAACTCGATAAATTGAAGAGTGGCAAAGTAGCCGTCGCTGCCGATTGCCGTCAGGCGATCCGGGAAATTGACAATCTGCTGGGGCGGGCGACGCCCGACGAAGTCGAGCGGGGGGTGCCGATTCAACGCGGCAAAAAGTTGAAACCCTGCGGCAACCTCTCCGTTCTGATGTGCGAACCTCCCGATAACGTCGTCCTCCTCCCGACCCACCTGAATGACAACAAAATCCTCAATTCAGTAGCGTTTCTCAAGCAGCGTTATCCCGATCGCCGCGCCGTGCTGGTTACCAAGGACATCAATCTGAGACTCAAAGCCAGAGGGTGCGGAATCGAGGCGGAGGATTACCATAGCGATCAGTTGCTGAGCGACATTGCCAATCTCAACAAGGGTTACATCGAATTCCAGCACAGCTTCTGGAATGAAGTCGAAGATGTGCACACAGAACACGGCAATGGCCGTACGCTGTACCACCTGCCCCGTTCGGTCATCAGCCAGGATGTTTACCCCAACCAGTTTCTGTACGACAAGACCGGCTTCCTCGCGCGCGTAGTCAAGGTCAACAAGGACCGAATTGTGTTGCGACATCTGGATCTGAACAAATTGATGGAGCGGGAAACCTGGGGCTTGAAGCCACGCGACGCTTATCAGGCGATGGCGCTCAATTTGTTGCTTGATCCTGATGTCCATCTGGTGAATCTGACTGGCGCAGCCGGCTCAGGCAAGACCATTCTGGCGCTTGCAGCAGCCATTGAGATGACCGTACCCAACAAGATGTATCGACGCATCATTGCGACCCGCAGTACTCAGGGCCTCGACGAGGACATTGGTTTTCTGCCAGGTACAGAGGCGGAAAAAATGGAGCCCTGGCTGGGCGCCATCACGGACAACCTGGAAGCGTTGCACTGGGATGATCACAATGCCACCAGCAGTATCGAATATGTACTCGAAAGAGTGCCGCTGCTGTTCAAATCGCTCAATTACATTAGGGGACGCAGTTTCCAGCAGACGCTGCTATTGATCGATGAATCGCAGAACCTGACTCCGCATCAAATCAAGACCATCGTCACCCGGGCAGGCACTGGATCGAAAGTCATCTGCCTCGGCAATCTTGCACAGATTGATACGCCGTATTTGAGCCCCACCAGTTCGGGATTAACCTACCTGACAGAACGCTTCAAGAGTTTCGAGCACGGAGGCAGTCTGCAATTGCAGGGAGTACCGCGCTCGCTGCTGGCAGCTTATGCGGAAAAGCATCTTTGAAAAGAGGAATCAATTTCAGATACCCGCTGTGAAAACAGCGGGCAAATAATGTGGTTCGGAGAGGAGTAACTCGTATGGAATTATGGTGAGGGTATCAGGATTCGAACCTGAGACCTACGGCTTAGAAGGCCGTTGCTCTATCCATCTGAGCTATACCCCCAGAGAAGTATCCGAGCACCGACAGCAGGTCTTCAGTGGCAAGG
>JACCDW011615985.1_pt1 | contig 11442 bp, 8 predicted proteins | sample 7449781 | NCBI WGS metagenome assembly JACCDW01 (sample SAMN15323449, study PRJNA562643) | freshwater metagenome | isolation source: river surface water | place: USA:Blue River Watershed | collected 2017-08-18
TACACAAATAACGGTTCATACATAACAGATTATTTTATAGATAATAACATAGAATTTTCTGTTACAAATATAGAGAAATTCTCTATGCCCATAAAAATTTATGCGAACCAAAAATATAAAAACAATTTTTATAACTCCACATCATTTAGTAATGATTTATTGGCATATAGAACTAATCAATTTTCTTTACATGGCAAAGTATTAGGGGACACTCTAAATTATGTCTCTAATTCATTATCCAATATCGAAATAAATGAAACCCCGATACTTAACACAGCAATAGATGGTGGTCAAAGTAAAGTTGAAATATATGAAGTGTTTAAGGCTTTGAATGATAAGTGGATTTCTGGGGGTGATTATCAATCAAGGACTCTTTTTGAAGACATATTGTTTTTAGATAGGGGTTCAAGAAATATAGGGGATAAATACCTTATAGATATTTTTGCATTAAAGAATACACTAAATCAAGAATCAATAAATTTGAAAAGTAATGTATTCTTATTGGTTTCCAACATATTAATACAAAACAATTTCACTGTGATGCCCATGCCTTCATATATAAATTTTTATAATACTCAAGACGTAGGTCAAGAACCTTACCCAGACAATTCAAATATATTTGGTTTTGCTGACGATATGTGGGGTACTTATTTGGAAGTTGACTATAGAAAATCGGGTCCTAAATTGGTTTGTTTTTATGTAGATAGACCTTCAACATATGTTTCAACCATAGACAATAAGAACTATCTATTCAGGGATGATGCTTTTAATATGTTAAGAGAAAGTGAAATACCATTCTTAGAATCACAAGAAGACAAAAAAGATTGGGCGTTATCTAATAAGTGTGTGGGTTTTGTTGTGGATGTGGGTACGAGAAATCAAAATATTTTTTATGGTTTCAATATGTCTCAAGATTCCGGTAAGGCAACCAGTGAAACATTGAATATGAACTACTTAATGGGTTTACAGGCTTCTGGTAGGAATGTTTCAACCCAGAATGTATCTTTATATAATGTATATAAAAATTTAAGTTATGATTGCGAAGTTGTTTCTTTGGGCAATGCAATGATTCAACCGACCATGTATTTTAACTTGCAGCACGTACCATTATTTAATGGGCCGTATTTTATAACTGAGGTGAATCACAACATAACACCCGGAAACTTTCAAACCAGTTTTAAAGGTACCCGTCAGGGAATATTCACATTACCGACCATAGATAGGTACTTACAAAGTATTAACGAAAATCTTTTAACTAAAATAGAGCAAAGATTAAATCAGGGTAAAGAACAAACTCCCATTACAGCCGAAACGAACCAGCAGAAAATTAATTCCATACCTACCGATTCTAAAAATAAAAAGCAACCAGAAAATACATGTAGTTCTTTACTTGCTGATAGATATTCTACTTTTGTGTCAGTCAACCCCACTGAAACTTATGTTTCTTTGGTTGAAATGGCTAATTCAATAAAAGAAAGGACAAATAACCCAGTGTTACAGACAATGGTTTATGTTGTTTCTTATTTATTTTCTTACAAAGACGGTATGATGCGTTCATATAATAACACTTATGCGAATATTGAATTGACAAAACCAATGTCGCCCACCGATACTTATTTTTCCGCTTCGTATTGTTGTATTGAAACATCATCTAAAAGGATTATTCCACTTGCCAATTTCAACTCACTTGATAATTACTTATCTTTTGTAATCTCCAGAATTGAACCAAATATAGAAAGGATTGGTTCTACGACGTTCGAGGATGATATTGCCGAATACTACATAAGATATTTTCCTTTGGATAGGGGTATTAGTGATTCTGATTATAATTTGTTAAAACCAACCATATACCCTTCTTTGATTGAAAAAATCAAAGCTGCCTTAAAATCGGCACAATCTGTGGGAATAGATGCTTTGGGTGAAAGAAAGAAGTTTGATTTGGGAAATAACGGAGATGTTTCAAACATAACCGAATCTTGTGGTTGATATTTTGTTCATTACTTTATATTTATAGTAAAAAATATATGGATTCTAAATTTGAAGAAATGGAAGTTTACATTGGTAAGCAAAAAAAGAAAGCCCCGGAAGGATATGTTGAATCTTGTGATTTGGAGACAGGTGAATGCGTTTATGTGAAACAAAGAGATGGGTTGATAGAAAGGAGGGATAATATAGTAAACAAACAAATTAAAGTTGAAACCAATAACGGTATAAAAAGATTACTAAACGATTAAAAAATGGTAGGCGAAAGAATTTTAAAAGAAATAGAAAGGTTTAAGAGTATAAATAAATACCTTTACGAGCAAGAGGTACCACCCGCACCTGAGTTACCAGAACCTGATTTGGCTGCGCCTAATGTACCAACGACACCACCAGAGCAGGTTTCACCAATACCCCCGGCGGAAGGGGGGCAACCAGAAGATTTGGCGAATCAAGAGATAGACCTAGATACAGATACAGAGGTAACAAAAATAGATGATGAAGGGACATCTCAAGAAGCAGGTGGCGAAACCGAAGAGTTGGACATAACCGATTTGGTCAATGCCCAAAAGGATATTGTTCAAAAACAAGAAGACCAATTTAATAGCATTTTTGGTGCCATAGATAATTTAACAAAAAAATTAGATGAAATCGATTCAATAATGAACAAATTGGAAGATTTGAACGTTAAGATGGAGAAATACAAAGAACCGACACCAGAAGAAAGGCTGGAACTTAGAACCTTAGATTCATACCCTTTTAATCAAAAGCTATCTAATTTTTTTATAGATAAACAAGCAGATATGAAAAAATCTGGTAAAAATGAATATGTATTAACTACTGACGACGTTAAAAATTCATCACCAATGCAAATACGCGACACATTCAATGACTTTGTAGAAACTGGCGAAGAAAACTTTTTTTAGAAAAAACTTTGACTTTTTAAAATAAAGCATTATCTTTGTGGCATAATAATAGCACTAATATTTAGCACTAATTTTATCATTAATTTATTAACATTTAAATTTATCAATTATGGGTTTAGCAGACGAAATGAAGAAAAAAGCCGAGGAGATTGAAAGAGGTAAACAGCCTCGAATGAGTAGTGAGGACAAAAAAAGCAAGTACTTCTTGGCACTTTTGCCGAAAGGCGAAAAGAAAGCAACCAAAAGGATTAGGATTCTACCTGCAAGAGAAGGGGAAGACGTTTTCCAAGTTGGTTGGTTTCACAGAATTAAAATTAAGGGTTACGACAAAGGCTACGAAAAAGCAAAGCTCTACGACCCGGGGCGAAATGACAACAAACCATCACCACTTAGCGATGTTGCCAAAAAGTTGCGTTCTTTAGGTACAGAAGAAGGCAATAAACTCGCAAAGGAGTACGAACCATCAAAATTTTACATTGTAAGGGTTATCGACCGAGACAATCCAGAAGACGGCGTCAAATTCTGGAGATTTTCTCATAGCTACAAAGGGGACGGCGTTTTTGACAAAATTTTGGCCGTCGTAGAAAACAAAGGCAACATTGACGACCCAGAAACAGGACGCGACTTGATTATAACCCTTGGTCTTCAGTCCAACGGAAAGTTGGAATGGACTGGTGTTGTAAGCATTATGAATGATGATGTTTCACCATTGCACGAAGATAAAGAAGTTGCCGAATCATGGATTAATGACCCCCTTACTTGGAGGGACATTTACGAGGCTAAACCTATTGAGTATTTAGAAATCGTTGCAAGGGGCGAAACTCCTAAGTGGGATTCGGATTCCAAAAAGTACGTTTCTTCTGACGACACTTCAGATAGCAAATCTTTTGGTGGAAATGTTTCTTTAGAAACTTTGAATCAACCTACAAGTGATAATACCGCAACCGCGAATGTAGACCCGCAAGTTGACGAAGAACCAGACGAAGATTTACCGTTTTAAAATAAATTCATAAACATATTGGGGGTTATTAACCCCCAATTTTTTCAAATCATATAACAATGGCCTTACAGAAAAAAACATTAGCCGACCAATTGGCTAAAATAAAAGAGACCTTTAGTTCAAGTACCATTTACAAACCAGAGGAGTATTATTCTTGTGGTGAGATATTCCACAAAGCCTGTGGTGTTCCCGGCCCAATCATGGGACATATAAACATGAACTTGGGACATAGTAATAGTTCCAAAACCACAGCGATGATTTTGGCTGCAAAAAATGCCCAATCGATTGGACACCTTCCTGTTTTTATTATTACAGAGAAAAAATGGAGTTGGAAATACGCCACAAATTTAGGCTTGGAGGCCACAAAGAGAGAGGATGGTAGTTGGGATGGCCATTTTATATTTAACGATAGTTTCCGCTACATTGAAGAGGTTACAGATTTCATAAATAAATTGATAACTGAGCAGGAAAAGGGTAATCTTCCTTATAGTCTTTTATTCTGTTGGGATTCGGTTGGTAGCATACCTTGCAAAATGAGTTTTGAAGGTGCTGGCGGTAGTATGCACGATGCGAGGGTTTTGGCAGATAAAATTGGCAAAGGTTTATCAGGAAGAATAACCGCTTCAAAAAAAGCCGATTACCCATACTACAATACATTGTTGGTTATCAATCAACCATGGGTAGCTACCGGAGATAATATCTACGACCCACCTGAAATTAAAGCGAAAGGCGGTGAGGCTATGTGGCTGGCTTCAGCTCTTGTATTTCTTTTTGGTAAACAAAAAAAATCTGGTATCAGTCAAATTTCTGCAACTAAGAATGCCAGAAAGGTGGTTTTTGCAATCCGAACAAAAATTAGTGTAATCAAAAACCATGTTAACGGTATGCAATTCCAAGATGGGAAAGTTATTGTTACCCCTCATGGCTATATTGAGGATAGTACCAAATCTTTGGAGGAATACAAGAAAAAATACTCCAGTTACTGGAAAGAAATACTTGAAGGGGATGGTGAAATTACTTTAACCGATAGTACTGATTACATTGAAAATATTGCTAAAATTTCTGATGATGTATCGGATTATTCCAATGTTTTCCCTGATGATTCTGAAGATTCTGATGAAAATATGTTTGATTAACAATCCAACTATTATTTTGTGACTAAAAAACCATTATTGGTTGATGGTAATAATCTTTTCGCTATTGGTTATCATGGCGCAAAAGATTATTACCATAACAATAACCACGTCGGTGGCATATTCCATTTCATAAACACATTGAGATTATTCTTAGTTGAAAACAACCATGATAGGGTTGTTGTTTTTTGGGATGGTAAAGATAGTGCTAATAGCCGAAAAGAAGTTTTCCCTAAGTATAAAGAAAACAGGGGTAAAAAACCCGATTATTTTGATGAGCAATCATACGAATACCAAAAATTGCGTGTAATGCAATATTTGGAAGAATGTTTTATTCGTCAGTGCATAGTTGAAAACGTTGAAGCTGACGATATGATTTCTTATTATTGTTCAATATCAAAAGAGGAAAAAATAACTATTTTTTCTGGCGATAGGGATTTATCTCAGCTAATATCTGAAAATGTTTCCTTATATTTGCCCGACAAAAAGAGGTATATTAAAAACAATGACACGATTAACTTTAAAGAATTGAATGTTCATCATAAAAACATTTTGATATACAAAATATTAGTTGGTGATAAATCAGATAATATCAGCGGTATAAAAGGTTTCGGTGATAAAACATTTCTTAAAGTATGTCCAAACGTTGACAAAATTGAATATTCATTGGAAGACGTATTTCTTAATTCAAAAAAAATTCTTGAACAAAAAAATGAAAAATCTATTATTAACTTAATTGAAGGGAATAACGATTCTGGCATAGAACCTAAACAATTTTATGACATTGTAAAAAGAATCGTTGACTTGAAGAATCCTATTATTACAGAACAGGCTAAAAAAGAAGTATTATGTGTGTATGAAGAATCTATTGACCCAACAGACAGGGGTTACAAAAATTTAATCAGATTAATGAATGAGGACGGTTTTTTTAAATTTTTACCAAAAATCGACAATAATTGGGTCGATTACATAAGACCTTTTACGAAACTTATTAGAAAAGAAAAAAGATTTTAAAATGGAAAAGAAAAGTGCAAACACGAATATTACATTTCTTGTAACGTTGAATGATAAAATTATTATTGAACGTATATTTACACTAAGCAAATATAACCCACAGGCCAAATATTCACTTGAATGGACTGAGTACATGAACTATTTGGCAAGTTGGATGGAGCGTCGCTTAATAAATGAATCATCTGATTTTATGTGTGAAAGAAGTTATGGGATTGAAAAAAACCCAGATTTTTTTAAGACTAATAAGGTAGATGAATTTTTTGACATATATGTTAAACATAAGGATACGGTTATTGGTCATCGCCGGATTGATGCTCAAAATTTCCCACCCGCGATTAGATATTCTTTGGATATTAGGCCATATATGAGAGATATTAAAGAAGAACTTTTTGATTTGTTGTCCAAGCAAAAAGAATTTACTTTTGAATATCTTGGTTACGATTTGTTGGTTAATTAAAAACAAAAAAAAATGTCGAACAAAAAAGATTTGAGTTATCTTGGTGAAACATACCAGATAAAAATTTTTAATCAGATAATAAGCGACAAACCGTTTGCATCATCCATTATATTGTCTATGGATGAGAAATACTTTGACAACAGGTATTTCAAACTTTTCTTGACGCTTATAAAGGAATACTACAAAAAATACGAAACCACTCCAAATTTTGAAACTTTAAAACAGTTGATAAAGACGGAGTTGAACGAGCCTTTTATTCAAAATGTCATGGAAGACATGTTGTATAAAATACGGGAAGTAGATATTGAGGATTCTTTGTATGTACAAGATTTGGTTACTAAATTCTGCAAGCAACAAGCCTTACAAAATGCAATAGAACGTTCCAGCAAGATAATTGATGAGGGGGATTTTTTATCGTATGATAAAGTATCAACAATCATTCAAGATGCTTTGCGAGTAGGCGAAAAAACGCATGACTTTGTAGATGTCGCTTCAAATTTGGACGATGTTTTAGAGGATGATTATAGAGACCCCATTCCAACTGGAATTTCTGGCATAGATGAAAAACTTGGAGGCGGTCTTGGAAGGGGCGAGGTTGGACTTATTTTTGCGCCTCCGGGTATAGGCAAAACCACTTTCACCACTAAAGTTGCGAATCACGCCTATAATAAAGGTTACAACGTTCTTCAAATTTTCTTTGAGGATAATATTAAAGTTATTCAAAGAAAACATTTTACTTTGTGGACTGAAATTAGTTCCAGCGAATTTGGGGAGCGAAAGCATGAAGTAAAAGAAATGGTTGAAAGGTTTAACCAAAACCGAAAAAACCGTTTGATTTTGGAAAAACTTCCTTCCGAATCGGTTAACATGCTACAAATCAGGGATATGATAAAACGTATCATTGCAGATGGGATTAAAATTGATGTTATTATATTGGATTACGTTGACTGTGTTTTACCTCATAACACTTCTGGTAACGAATGGAAAGACGAGGCTTCTATTATGCGTAAATTTGAGGCCATGTGTTCTGAGTTTAATGTTGCTGGTTGGGTTGCGACGCAGGGTTCCAGAGATTCAATTTCTGCCGAAATTGTAACGAACGATAAAGTTGGTGGTTCGGTCAAAAAAATTGCGATTGCTCACGTTATCATTACTGTTGCCAAGACAATGCAACAAAAAGAAAGCAAATTGGCTACAATGGCAATTACAAAATCAAGGTTAGGTCCCGACGGAATTGTTTTTGAAAACTGCTTGTATGATAATGAGATGTTGAGGATTGATACAAAATCACACACAACTTTCCTTGGCCATAAAGAACACAAAGAAGAGGATAAGCAAGAAAGGATTAAAGCACTCCTAAAAAAAGCCGGTGAGATGGAAGCTGAATATATATAATTTTTTTTGTTGCGACAATATTTATATTGCCCCCATATTATTTTGGGGGCAATTTTTTTAATCAAAAAATTATAAAATTATGAAAAAAGGTCTTTTTAAACCAAGGGTTAATATCTTACCCTATGATTATCCAGAATTATTACAATATAAAGAAGCAATCAGACATTCCTATTGGATTGATACTGAGTATAATTTTACCACAGACATAAATGATTTTAAAGTTAAAGTAACAGAAGAGGAAAGAGAGGTGATTAAAAGGGCGATGTTGGCAATTGCTCAGGTTGAGGTAAATGTAAAAACTTTTTGGGCGGATATGTATAAGAGAATGCCTATTACTGAAATCGGAGATGTTGGTATGACTTTTGCCGAATGTCATGTTGATGGTACTGAGGTATTAACACCTAAAGGGTGGGTTGACTTTAGAGACATTAATGTTGGTGATGATGTTGTGCAGTATGATATAGAATCTAAACAATTATCCGTTACCAAAGTAAATAAAGTTATAATTGACGATTATGAGGGTGATGTAGTTAAGTTTAGCAAAAATAAGTTAGATGTTAGAGTAACGCCAAATCATAGAGTAATATATTATACCAAAACTAATAAACCAATAATTAAGTTAGCTAAAGATTTGAACATACATTCAAATACTTATATTCCAGAATCAGCTAAACTAAATAATGTTGATGGTATAAAAGAGTTATCTTGGATAGATAGATTAAAGGTGGCAATACAAGCTGATGGGAGTTCAAGATATTACACAAAAAATGGTGAAAAAATAAGAAGGGGTTTGAGTTCAAATAGTCATACTTATGAAATATCTGTAAAAAAAGATAGGAAAAAGGAAAGATTATTAAACATACTATTAAATTCAAATGTTGTATATAGAGAATATGAAACAAGTAGGGATGGTTATGTAAAATATGAAATAGATTTAGATGCTGATAATTTTGACTACAAAACTTTTGATTGGATAGATTTATCGGACAAATCTTCTGAATGGTGCGAAGATTTTGTTATGGAATTATCTAATTGGGATGGTTCTTTCTTTGAGGATAAAAAAGATTGTAAAATAAAATATTCTACCACTTGTAAAAAATGTGCAGATATGGCTCAAGTGGTTGGGATTGGTGCGGGGTATAAATGTAATATCAACACATATTCTGACAAAAGAAAAGAAACTTACAAAGATGTTTACACAGTATCTTTTTTAAAAAACAGAGAGTTAGTCGGTACAAATACTAAAAAAGAATTTTTACCTTATAGCGGTAAAGTTTATTGTATAAATGTTGATAGTGGTGCTATTGTCACGAGATATAATGACACCACTTTTATTTCTGGCAACAGTGAAGTTCGTCATAAAGACGCTTATGCGAGGTTATTGAGGTTATTGGGTTTGGAGGATGAATTTCAAACAGTTATTGAAATACCAGCAATAAAGGGTAGAATATCATACCTCACAAAATATTTGGATGGGACAAGGAGTTCTGATGATAAAATGTACACCAAGTCTATTCTACTTTTCTCTTTGTTTATCGAACACGTTTCACTGTTTTCTCAGTTTCTCATTATGATGTCTTTTAATAAGGAGAAAAATCTTTTCAAAGGCATTTCAAACGTTGTTGAAGCAACATCGAAAGAAGAGGATATTCACGGAAATTTTGGCTCCGAGATAATCAATATTATAAAGCGGGAGAACCCGGAGTGGTTTGACGATGAATTTGAAAATTTAATATATTCGGCGTCTAAGAAAGCATACGAAGCTGAGTGCAAAATATTGGATTGGATTTTTGAAAAGGGCGAGTTGGATTTCCTACCAAAGAAAACGATTCAACATTTCATAATGGGTCGTTTTAACAATTCACTAAAAAGAATTGGTATGAATCCTGCTTTCGATGTGGATGAAAAAGAACTGGAGAAAACCAAGTGGTTTGAATTGGAAACCACATCAACAAAAGAAGGGGATTTCTTTTACAAAAGACAGGTTGATTACACAAAAAAACAAAAGCCCATTACTGAAGATGATTTGTTTTAACTAAATTATTTAAATATGAACCAAACATACAACAATTATTACTGGCTCAACGACGAAGCCAGAACTTTTTTATCCAGAGGTTACATAAGCGAAAGCGCAGAAGATAGGATAAAAGAGATTGCCACTAAAGCCGAAGAATACCTTGGGATTGAGGGTTTTGCTGAAAAGTTTGAAACCTATATGGCGAAAGGTTATTACAGCCTATCTACTCCGGTATGGATAAACTTTGGAAAAAACAAAGGTTTGCCTATATCCTGTTATGGTTCAAATGTTCCCGATACCATGAATGGGATATTGGATACGGCCAGAGAAATTGGTTTAATGTCCAAATATGGTGGCGGCACTTCTGCTTATTTGGGTAATTTAAGACCAAGAGGCACTGCCATTTCAACCGGAGGACACGCTGACGGCCCAGTTCATTATGCCATGCTTTACGACACCGTTGTAGACGTTTGTAAACAAAGCGAAGCCAGAAGGGGCGCTTGTGCTGTTTATCTACCATTGGAACATAAAGACATTGATGAATTTTTGAATATTGCAACCGAAGGAAACCCCATACAAAACTTGCAATATGGGGTTAGCGTTTCTGACCAGTGGTTGCAAGAAATGAAAAACGGCGATACCGAAAAAAGAAAGATATGGGCAAAGGTAATTCAAAGGAGAAGCGAGATTGGTTTTCCTTATATTTTATTTAAGGACAATGCCAATAACAACACCCCTTACAAAGACCTTAATATGGAAATAACAGCCTCTAATCTTTGTCTAACGGCTGACCAAAGGGTTCTCACTTCTAAAGGTTATTTGACCGTTAAAGAATTGGAAGCAGAATGCAATGAATTGGTTTTATTCAACGGCCAAGAGAAGGTTATGGCTTCTCCCATGTTATTAAGAGATAGCAATTCCGAAATTTTAAAAATAACGTATGCGAATGGCATGACCCAAAAAGTTTCTCCAAATCACGGCATTGCTGTTATCAATGATACAGAAAAAGGTATACAAAGGGTAGAGGCCAAAGATTTGAAAATTGGGGATTATGTCGCAACCCAAACACAGAAAGGTTTGTTTGGTGATTTGAATATGTCCGAAGAGGCATTTTTACTTGGCTCATATCAATCTAAGATTCAATTAAGAAGAATGGATTGCATACAAGCACCCCTTGCTTTGGATACGGAAAAGCCAGAAATACCTTCTTGGCTTTGGATTTCCACCGAAGAAACGGTATGGTCTTACCTAAACGGTTTATTATGTGCGCATGGTATTGTATCAGGTGTAGATACCGATTATTTGGAACTTTATTATCTGGACACACACAGAGATTTTTTGGCTGAACTTCAAATTTTGTTTACAAATTTAGGTTTATCTTGTAATTTGGAACATGTTGAACAACAAGATAAACCCGAAAAAAGGGCCAACTTATCTTGGTATAGATTAGTTTTTAATACAAAAAAAGATTTATCTTTAATTGACAAAAAAACACCTCTTTTTACTCATAGGCACATTGA
>JACCDW010081244.1_pt1 | contig 11441 bp, 19 predicted proteins | sample 7449781 | NCBI WGS metagenome assembly JACCDW01 (sample SAMN15323449, study PRJNA562643) | freshwater metagenome | isolation source: river surface water | place: USA:Blue River Watershed | collected 2017-08-18
AGAGCTTGAAAAAGTTATGTGTTATGATTAAGTTTTGACGATAAATACAATTAGGAGAAATCATGGCAGATATTAAAGACATTATTACAAACATAGAACAGATCTACGGTTCTAATAACAGCCTAAATCTACTCAAAGACTTTGAACGTGTCATAGACGAATTAGATGTCTATGTCTACGATAATTGGCTAGATGGCGAACTTGTCGAAGGCCCTAAAGAAACAAGATATTTTGTACAGTGTACGTTTATGTGGCCCGATGACAAAATGCCTGAACCCAAGGGCGGAATGAGACTGTTGGACTACGGCTGCAAAGTTGAATTTGGCCAAGATGTTTTTGCCAAGGTTCGTAAAATTAAAACACCGGATGATATTCGTCCTGGTACTCGCAAAGGCAAAATTGATCAACAAGAAGTATGGTTAGTTCGTATTACTATGCCTAAGAAATTAATGAACGATATCAATAGAGGATATCGTAATTTAGATAAAAATAAAGTTGAAGATATGCTAAGTATGGCCGGTGGCGTTAATGCTCAAGTAGAGCCGGCAGAACAGGAGGCCACAAGTGCAGAACAACCAGCAGCTTAATGAAGGATTGAGAAGTAATGATCTTAAGGACATGGTCCGCAACGTTTTCAACATCGATACACATCGAAGCAAAATGGGTGAAGATCGCGATGTCTGCGTCCTCAGCTTTACTGTGAAAGACCGTAATCCTGCTAAGGACCTAATGGAGTTTATTGAAAAGGGTTACAATTTTGTTCTTGATGCAGATGTCAGCAGCGGAGAAAACGAAGATGGAGAGTATCTAGTCTTTGTTGAATTAAATAGAAGTCCAAAGCTAGCAGAAAATATCAAAGACTTAGAATACGGTATTTCCAAGTTAACAGACATAGATAATTTTAAATTCAAATATTACAAAGAAGATTCTATACACGATCTTAGAGAAGAGGTTATTAGTTCAATAGTTCCCACAACACCCGGAGACTACGACGGATTTGTTAACAAAATTCGTACAGAAGGAATTAAAAAATTCTTTAGTAAAACTCTAATGGATGATCTCACATTAGATGGAGACGTGATTACTATTCATAAACCCTTTGACAAACAGATTAAACTTCGTATGGTTAAAGAAGCTGCTACCGATACAATCTTAGAAGGCACCACAGATACTATTGCAATGGACGAAACTGCCATTAGCGAAATATTTTGGCTAACTAAAGTATTGGGCGACTACAACATTAATAAAGTAGGCGACAATTTTATGTTTGACAATCGAGGTCAAGCAATGCTACTTCAAAGGATAGGATAATGAGCTTTACATTTAATTTTACAAAAGAACAACTGAAAGAAATGATTCCTAAGAATCCCTATGTGGATCAATGGTTTGAAGCATTAAATGAAATACTTCCGGAATATGAAATCAACACACCTCAACGTGTAGCGGCTTTCCTAGCACAATGCGCTCACGAAAGCGGCGGCTTTATTTTCTTAAAAGAAAATCTAAATTACAAAGCAGCTAGCCTACGCAGAGTATTTCCTAAATATTTCCCTGACGATGCTACAGCAAATGCCTATGCAATGCAACCAGAAAAGATTGCCAATAGAGTCTATGCTAATCGTATGGGCAATGGTCCCGAGGAAAGTGGAGATGGATGGAAATATTGCGGTCGCGGTCTTATCCAGTTAACTGGTAAAACTAACTATACATTTTTTGCAGCATCGTTAGATATTCCTGTAGAAGAAGCCAGCGAATATCTACAGACATTTGAAGGTGCTGTTCAGTCAGCCTGTTTCTTCTGGGAACAAAACAAACTTAACCAGTGGGCAGACGCCGGTGACATACTAACACTAACAAAAAGAATTAATGGCGGAACTATTGGCCTAGAAGATCGTCAAAAGCATTATCAACACGCTCTACATATCTTCGGAGTCTAATATGTCACAGATTCAATGGATGCTTAGTCTAATTCCTGATGCAATACTAAATTGGGCCTATTGGGTTATTATTGCTGCGGGCGTTACCGGAGTGCTTGCCGGATGGTTAGGCAAGTGGATTCCATTCTATGGCAACTATGTAAAAGTCCTACAACCTGTGGGTATTGTATTATTAGTACTAGGTGTATGGCTACGCGGTGGCTACGACACCGAGATGGCATGGCGTGACAAGGTTGCTAAACTTGAAGAACAGGTCAAGATAGCAGAGCAAAAGTCACAAGAAACAAATACTGTTATACAAGAAAAAGTAGTTGAGAAAACTAAGGTAATCAAAGGCAAGACAGAATACATTACACAATACCTTGATAGAGAAGTTGTTAAGAATCAAGAGATTGTTAAGTACATCGAAAATTGCCCTGTTCCTAAAGAAATAATTAACGTTCACAATCAGGCCGCAGACATAAACAAAGCAGCAGAGGGACCTAAGAAATGAAATACATCGTTTTAAGTCTTGCTCTAGTCCTAGCTGCTTGCTCTACTGCACCCGTAAAACAAAAGTTTCCGGATGTACCCAAAGCTCTAGTTGAACGCTGCGAAAGTCTTAGAAAGATAGAAGGCGACAGAGTAGCAATTACAGAAATGCTAAAAGTAGTTGTACAAAACTACGGAATGTATTACGAATGTGCGGCAAAAGTTGACGGATGGAATGATTGGTATCTTGAGCAAAAACGCATATACGAGAGCGTAAAATGAAAATTGCAATAGCATTTGCCCTAGTGGTATTGTCAGGCTGTGCGGCAATGTCTAATCCAGATGTTGAAAAATCGCTGTCAAGAGACAAGACTATGGAGCAAATGGCAAAAGCTGCATTGATCAACGATATGTTAAACAGTCCGGATCCGCATATACGTGCTAAAGGGGCTGCTATTGCAGAGAAGTTTTTAACAGAACCAAAGAAGGGTTTATTTGGATTTTGATTAAATAGTAGTATATTAAGTAGGAGCGAAAATGAGCGTAGTAGATTCAGTATTAAAATTAATTAACAAAGAAGCAAAAGATCCGGATGCTCCAAAGCCTCCAGTAGGTTCACGTTCAGAGCGTGAAGCAAAGATCAAAGACAAAGCAGGTATGGTTATTTCTGTATTTGCACTGTTCCTAGCGGTAAACAGTTGGTATGGTGGCAAGTTAAGTTCAACAGTTCTTAACAACACTCTAGGTGCTAACAATGCTTGGGCACAGTATCAAGCAAAAAACAACAGACTAGTTAGTTATGAAATTGCATCTAAGACAACCAGCGATCCTAAACTCAAGGCCGAATTCAAATCAGAAGCAGAGCGTATGGATGCTGACAAAAAAGAAATTGCAGTTAACGCTCGCAAGATGGAAGCAGATCGCGAACTAGCAAAGAAGTCTAGTCCTTGGATCGGTTACGCATCAACGGCATATCAACTAGCTATTGTTGTGTTATCAGCAAGTATCCTCGCTGTAAGTATGCCAATGTTCTGGGCAAGTTTTGCAGTAGCTGGTGTAGGATTAGTGTTATCAGCCAACGGTTTATTCCTTTGGTTTTAAAGAAAATAGGAGCGAATAATGACAGAGGCAGTTAAGAGCGCAAGCGAACAAAAGAAAGAAGATTGGATGAACAGTAAATGGCGTCCAATGATGGGCTGGATGTATATGCTGGTCTGTACTATGGATATGGTAATATTCCCTATCTTGTGGAGTCTATTACAGACAATGACGCACACTAATATCACACAATGGCAACCATTAACTCTACAAGGTGCTGGCCTATTTCACATTGCGATGGGTGCTGTTCTTGGTATTGCGGCATTCGGTCGTACACAAGAAAAACTAGGAGGAGCTAACAATGGCGGATTACAAACACCAGCAACAGGATCACCGAGCGGGTTTGCAGCACCTAGCACACCTTCAACAGGATTCGGTGCCCCGGCAAGCAGTTTCGGTGCCCCGGCAGCAACCTCAGGTTTCGGAGCATCAACAGCAACAACAGGCTTTGGCGGAGGCGGCTTTGGAAGCACACCTAGTCCGACAGCACAAGTAACTACAGGGTTCGGAGGCAAGCCCGCTCCTGTACAACCAGAACAACCAGCAATTTAAGGAGCATAGAATGAAAAAATTATTAACATTATTGGTTGCAGCATCTTTTGTTATGCCAGTTATGGCTGCAGACGAAGCTGCAAAAACCAAACAGGTTTGTGTAGATGTACAAGGAAAAGATGGCAAACCTGTCATTGATCCTAAAACCAAAAAGCCTAAACAAGATTGTAAGACTGTTAAAGTACACAAGAAACACGAAGGCACAGAAGTACCAGTTAAGAAATAATTCTTTTCTCTAATTTAGGTATTAAATACAAGGCTGCTTGACGCAGCCTTTTCCTTCACATATAATATAACTATGGACTATTACTCTACATTAGGCGTTCAAAGAAACGCATCAGAAGATGAAATTAAAAAAGCCTACAGAAAGTTGGCTATGAAACATCATCCGGATCGTGGAGGTGACGAGGCCACTTTTAAAAAAATAAGTGAAGCCTACGATGTACTTTCAGATCCTAAAAAGAAAGAAATATTTGATCTAGGCGGTGACCCTAATCAACAAGGTGGTCAATGGGGTAATTCCTTTAACCAAGGACCTTTTGAATTCCACTTTGGAGGCGGGCCTGCCGGAATGGATGATATTTTTAGTCGCTTTGGTTTTGGTGGCGGATTCGGTCAACGACCAATGAGAAAAAATAGAAGCCTAAATATCAACATCGATATTTCGTTAGAAGAAGTTTTGACAGGTAAAGAACTCAACGCAGAAATAACTATTCCCGGATCTAATAAAAAGAAAATGATCAATATTTCAATACCTGCAGGTATTGAAAGCGGACAACAAATAAGATACGAAGGGATGGGGGATGATTCGATTAGAGATCTTCGGCCTGGCGACCTTATTGTTAATATCAATGTTATGCCGCATTCTAAATTTAGAAGAGAGCACAATAACATCATAGTAGAAGAAACTATAGATGTTTGGTCAGCAATTCTAGGTAGTCATTTAGAAATAAAAACTCTAGATGGCAAAAATTTAACCATCATTGTTCCGCCTGGCACACAACCCAATACTGTATTAAGTTGCAGAGGAGAAGGATTGCCAGTTATTAGAACTAGGGCACGTGGAAATCTATTAGTCAATATCAAAGTTGAAATTCCAAGAAACTTGCCGCTAACAGTAATGGAAAAACTGAAATCTTTAAAGGATGAGATTTAAAATTTCATTGACTTTAAATATTAACTACGCTATAATTAACTGTGAAGAAACTAAGGAACTTGAAATAATATGATTGAACCAAGCCAAAAGCTACAAGCGGTATTTGAACATTCTATCCTTGTTGCAAAAAAACTAGGTCACGAGTATATCACCATTGAACATCTAGTATTTGCAATTATGCAGGATTCCGATACGTATAATCAAATATTAGAATTTGGTGCTGATGCAAACTTTATAAAAACAAATTTAGATCACTATCTAAAAAATAATCTAAACGACATTAAGTCGGTTGACCCAGATGTACGTCCTAGAAAAACACATTCTATTGAACGTGTGTTAAACAGATGTTTTAGTCAGGTTCTTTTCAGCGGGCGACAAAGGATGGAAATCTTTGACGTTATTGTCAGTGTTCTCAGCGAGAAAAACAGTTTTGGTTTTTACTTTCTGCAGAAAGGCGGCATCACTAAAGAAAAATTCATCAAGCATTTTCAAGAAATGCTATCAGAATCCGACAACCAAGAACAAGAACATCCAGTGGCAAATCCAAGTCAAATCGAACGTGTAATTAATCAATTCTGCACTAACCTAAGCCTGTTAGCTAAACAACGTAAAATCGATCCTGTTATCGGTCGAGATGAAGAGATTGAAAATATTCAACTAGTACTTGCTCGTCGTAACAAGTGTAATGTATTAATGGTGGGCGAACCAGGTGTTGGTAAGACTGCTATTGCAGAAGGTATTGCTCGCAAGATCTTTGAAAAGAAAGTTCCTAAGTTTATTCAAGACCATCAAGTCTACACACTAGATATCTCAGCATTGCTAGCAGGTAGTAAGTATCGCGGTGACTTTGAAGAACGCATCAAAGCAGTATTGGCTGCACTTGAGAAGAAAGGCAAAATTATTCTTTTCATTGATGAAGCACATATGATGCAGGGTGCAGGTGCCGCAAATCAAAGCAGCAATGACTTGGCTAATATCCTTAAGCCTATTCTTACTAAAGGTGTAATTAAACTAATTGCATCAACTACCTGGGAAGAATACCGCAAGCATTTTGAGAAAGATCGTGCTCTAATGCGTCGATTCCAACGCATTACAATTGACGAGCCAACTAGCGAACTAACAATAAAGATTATCAAAGGCGTCAAGAAATATTATGAAAAACACCATAATGTTAAAATTACAGATGCCGCTATCGATCAGGCAGTTAAGTTGTCTGTGAAGTATATGCCCGATAAAAAATTGCCGGACAAGGCTATTGACATTATTGACTGTGCTGCCGCACGTTATAAACTCAAGGACGATCCGGAAACAGAAGGTGTTGAACAAATTGTTGACCTAGAACAGATCACCTATGAACTCAGCAAGATGATTAATATGCCTTTAGAAACTGTAGCACAGAAAGAAAGCAAAAATCTTGCCGACTTAGAAGGTAGTCTTAAAACTGCTGTATATGGACAGGACACAGCAGTCAGTGGTTTGTTAGATAAAATTTTCGTAGCTCAGGCAGGAATGAAAGTTCCTAACAAGCCAATCGGTTGCTTTTTGTTTACAGGACCAACTGGCACAGGTAAAACCGAAACAGCTAAACAATTAGCTGCAAAAATGGGTATGCCGTTGCTGCGTTTTGATATGAGTGAATATCAAGAGAAGCACAGCGTAGCCAAATTCATTGGTGCTCCTCCGGGCTATGTTGGCTACGAAGAAAACGCAGGACAGTTGATTACTAAACTGCAAGAAACTCCTAACTGTATCTTGTTGTTAGACGAGATCGAAAAAGCACATCAGGATGTAACTAATGTGTTGCTACAGTTTATGGACAATGGCTTTATCACTGGTAGCAATGGTAAAGTTGCTGATGGTCGAAACACCATTTTAATTATGACAAGTAATCTTGGTGCTGCCGACAACGAGCGCAATACTATTGGATTCGGTGATCTTGCTACCGAAGGCGAAGATGATAAAGCAGTTAAAAAATTCTTTGCTCCAGAATTCCGTAATCGCTTAGATGCAGTTATTAAGTTTACAAGTCTAAGTCACGGTACAGTTTGTCAAATTGTTAATAAATTTATTTCTGAACTTAACGGTCAGTTAAAAGATAAGAACATCGAAATTGTTGCTACAGATGAAGCTATAGATTGGATGGCCAGAAAAGGCTACGACAAGAAAATGGGTGCTAGACCCTTGGCAAGATTGATCGATAATAAAATTAAAAGCCCTCTAAGTCGCCGAGTACTGTTTGGAGATTTAAAAGACGGCGGAGTTGTTACAATATCAATCAAAGATAAGGATCTTGATTTTGTTATAGGAGAATATGTAAAGCCGTTAACAAAAGCCGAAAGAAAAGCTATGAAAGCTGCTGCGGCATTACAGGTTGAAAGTGTTGAAACCGAAACTAACAACTCATAAATTTTATAACAAGTGGATGTACAAGGTAACCTTGTACATTCCCGGCGTGGCCATTTATAGGCTACATAAACTAGAAGATATACCTTTTATTGATTTTAAGGGTGATAAAAATGTCTACAGCACATTTGCAAAAGCCGCTGCAAATAAACATGAAATAATTTCACTAAGTTATTTTTTGTCTGCCTGGGATCAAAGTCTGTGGGCTAAAAGAATAGAATCTAATGCTATAGATTTATACACCAACGATAAATCTATGTATAATGGATTGTTATCTAATTTTAAAAATTTAGTAAAGTCTTGTTCGGAGCCAGACGAAACAAATAAAAATCTATTAGAGAATACCGATAGTGTTGTAGTTAAAAGGCTACCACATAACAAATATCAGTTTAAAGCATTTTTGCTTCCTCATAAAGTTAAAAATAAAGAGGAAAAACAAGAGTTTATAAATTGGCTAGATACCCAAGGAGAACGTGTGCTAATTAGCAATACAGTTAAAGACTGGTTTATTAAAACCGACTGGAATTGGGATAGGCGCTACATTCTTGTTGAGGATGAAAAAACTCTGCTGATGGTTAAATTACGTAGGCCCGAAGCTATTGGGCGTATCTACGATTACGTTATCAGCGATAAATAAGAGATGTCCACAGAAAGTCATATCTTACTCAGCAATGTAATTGCAGAAACAACAGGTTACGGTGAAAAACAAAAAGGAGCCGGATACAATCGCCTCAGTGACGGTTTACACACAGTAATCTATGCTGTAGATGCGTTTAACGGCGCCATTACTATACAAGGTACACTAGAAATGTTCCCCGGAGACACAGACTGGGTAGATGTAACCAGCTATGATTTTGGTGGGGATAGCACTGTTGCTAATACAACTATCACACATTCTGAAAATTTCTACGGTAATTTTCTATGGATCCGTGCAAAATATACTATTACAGACGGCACAATAGTCTCAGTTCGTTATAATACCTAAGCACGTTTGAACGATAAATATAGTATGACCTTACGGAACATACTATGAGAGACATTCTATCTAAACTAGACAATATTCTAACAGAATCTGCTGTTACACAAGGCGTTGAAGAAGCTAAAAACGCTGCTCAACAGGCTGCTATTGCTATTTCTAAAAAAGAGCGTGGAGAAAAACCTAAGAACGAAGATTTCCAGCTAGGCGACGACTTCGGAATTAGCTTTTCTGAAGACTTTGAAATAGCTACAGAAATTGTAGATATCTTAGAAGATGGTATTGTTGTTGAACTAGACGAGCATGCCTTAGAACTTTTAGCTGCACAAGGCCTAGAATTTCTAGAAGGCGAAGTAATTAGAGAAGACAAACAAAAAGGTGTCGACGGCAAAGCCTGCTGGAAAGGCTACAAGCGTATGGGCACCAAGCAGAAAGGTGGTAAAACTGTAGACAACTGTGTTAAGATGGAAGATCACGGTCCAGAAGATCCCAACGATCCTGTTAATTATGGCGAATACGATCGAGAAGGCGATATGGCCAAAGATGATCTACGCACAATCAACGGTGCTGCCAAAGAACTTTATGATATTCTAGATTCAGACGAGAATCTTCCAGAGTGGGTGCAGGCAAAGATTACCAAAGCCGCAGACTATGTTGACACAGTCCGTGATTATCTAAAAGCCAATAAGTACGAAGAAGGCGTAACAGAAGACGATATGGATGAAGCCAAATATCAAGGTCGAGAAGTTCCGTTAGGTAAGAAGATGGCGGGAGATGTAAAGAAATCCAAAGTCTATGTACGCAAGCCTAACGGCAATATTGTCAAAGTAAACTTTGGCGATAAGAAAATGCGTATTAAAAAGTCTAATCCGGCACGTAGAAAATCATTCCGTGCTAGACATAATTGTAAAAACCCAGGTCCACGTTGGAAAGCACGTTACTGGTCTTGCAGGAGCTGGTGATGTTATTAAAAGAAATGTTTAGTCCTATCGGGGCACCTAAAGAAGAAAATGATATCGACTGGATTAGTGATTTAAAATTCTTTATTGACAACGATAGCCAAATTCTTAGTAAGCAATTTTTTCCTGCAATCAAACGTCATCAGCAACACAAAGGTCATCCCGATGCCTATAAGTTGTATCTACGTCCATTAGAAGGTGTCTGCGAAACTTATTGCAAAAAATTTGAAGTAAAAAACAAAGAGGAAGTATTTCCTAAAGAGAAGCTAATAGAGTTGGCAAAGCATTTTGCTGATGAACAAGAAAAACATATAGAACGCGGCGACTATAAATGAGACTTAGAGAATTATTCGAAGCTCCTAGCGGAGAAAAACATATTACATTTTGCTTCGGTAGAATGAATCCTCCCACGATAGGACACGAACAATTGCTAGATACCTGTAAAAGTGTAGGTGGCGATTACAGAATCTTTGTTAGTCAAACACAGGATAAAAAGAAAAATCCCTTAGACTATAGTACTAAAATCAGTTTTATTAAAAAAATGTTTCCTAACCATGCTGCTAATGTAGTAGAGAATCCAGCATTAAACACAATAGGTAAAGTTGCTAGTTTTCTTTATGATCAGGGTTATAGACACGCAACCATTGTAGGCGGTAGTGATAGAATCGATGACCTACACAAGTTGCTGAACGATTACAATGGTGTAGAAGGCAAGGCTCACGGATATTATAAATTTGAAACACTAGATGCTAAAAGCAGTGGTGATAGAGAAGATGGTGCAGAAGGCGTTGCCGGTATCAGTGCCAGCGGTGCTAGAGCTGCGGCTGCTAACGGAGATATAAATGCTTTTGCAGAAGCCACAGGAGCAGGCAAATACGTTGAAGAATTATATGCGGCTGTACGCAAAGGAATGGGATTGAAAGATACTTCTGCTACAGAAGGTTTTATGAGTTTTCTTAAAAACGAACCTCCTAAGAAGAAATGGAATCCTGCAACAGACTCGAGAGTTATTAGTAATAAAAAAGACGACGAAGGTTGGATTAAATTATTAATAGATAAACAACGCAGAGGTATAGAACTTACTGATCGCGAATTAAATTCCTTAGAGCAATGGAAATTAAAACGTGCTATGAAGGACAAAATATGAGAGCCAAAGATTTTATACCAGCAACTAAGCCAAGAAATTTTGTAGCAAAAAATGCAAAGGCAGGTGGTGCTGGCGCACATAAAGATAAAAAGAAAGCTGCCAAGCAAGGTGATGTTAAGCATAAGAAACAAGCAGTAGAAGAAGGTTACGGTCGCTATTGGTGTTCTACTGACAAGCAGTGGAAACAACGCAAAGGTCCTAAACAGTCTAGGAGCTCGTAATGGATGAAATTGCAAACCTTAAGAAACTTGCAGGTATTAACGAATTCAAAGGCTATCAACCCTATGACGGTAGCAATATCAGTATTACTGGCAACGAAAAAGGTGAGCTAATGAAAAAGAATAATATTAAACCAGGAACCCCTGAATGGTTCCAACTATGGTTTAGTTTACCGTACCTAACAGGAGAAAAACCTGTATGATAGAAATAACAGACGCTGCCAAAAATAAAATTAAAGATATCCTTTATGACGAAGGCAATCCTAAACTGTCTCTACGTACATTTGTACAAGGGGGCGGATGCAGCGGTTTTAGTTATGGGTTTACACTAGACGAAGAACAAAACGAAGACGATTTTGAAATTGTCTTAGACGAATTTAAGGTACTAGTAGATGCAATGAGTATGCAATATCTACAAGGTGCCAGCATTGATTACAAAGAAGAATTAATGGGTAGTCAGTTTGTGATTAAGAATCCTAATGCTTCCGGAACCTGCGGCTGCGGCAGTAGTTTTTCAGTATGAG
>JACCDW010976885.1_pt1 | contig 11440 bp, 9 predicted proteins | sample 7449781 | NCBI WGS metagenome assembly JACCDW01 (sample SAMN15323449, study PRJNA562643) | freshwater metagenome | isolation source: river surface water | place: USA:Blue River Watershed | collected 2017-08-18
ATCTCTACTACCATCGGTTTTATTGAGGGCGGCATAGTTCACACCACCATGTCTATTAGATGGTCTACCTGTCACCGTAAATGGATTGTATTCGGTGTACACTAAATTATCGGAGGATACTTGCTTAAGAGCTTGAGGCCATCTATCAATAAATTTTTTCCCATCGACCCGAATCCCATATCGTTCAATATCTGAAAGGGTTGGTAAGAAGATATCGTTATACCAATTATAAGTTTTACTCTTTTGTGTAATACATTTTACCAATTGTGGTTCTATTGCTTCCGCAAGTTTAAGAATGGGAATGGATTGAATGATGTCCTCTTTGTAACCTTTGTGTAAATAAGGAGCTACTAAGTGTTGTAGTGGTTGAGAGTAGTCTATCGTTTCACCATACTTTAAGAAATAAGCGGTGTCAACATCATTCAATCCTTCCCTTACATTTGTAAAAGATTGTAGTAGCTTTTTCTTTTGAAATACCCACTTCTCACCGGTAGTATTTAACAACTCATTTATTTGCTCATTAGAGAGTGATAGAGCGTCTGTATGTTGTTGTGGTATGATATACTTATCCGATTGAGTTTGGATGAATACAAACGATATATAGGTGTTTTGTGGATGCTTCTCATTATCTACCCACAATGGATACCAAATAGATGCTTCCGTTTCCAGCAATCCCGTTAATTCGTTTAATTCACTAATAGACTCGATAATTCTCATTGGAACAAAGATACAACTTTTTTACCAATTTACCAAATCATTTCTTAAATATATCGGAAATATCAACAACCCACAACTTTGGGTCATATCCGTATTTAACTAAACCGGATAATCGAGTGTTTCCAGCAACTAAATCATAATCAGTATCGCTGAATTTTACTACTATTGGATGTTCAATTAATCCATCTTTTATATATTGTAATACAAATTTCTTTTTTGTTGGATGTAATTTATTAAAATTTAAATCCACATTACCCAATACATCTTTAATTTTAGAATAATCTATAATATATCCAGCTTTACCTCTCTTAATCCATTCCAACCTACCCATTTCAACAAATTCTGGATAACGTTCTGCTTCTTCCCACTCACTATCAAAGTTTGGATGAGTGTATCTGATTGTACCTTCTTGTAATAAAGATTTTAAACTTATCATACTCATAAATATAAAAATCCCAAACTACCAAATAATAGTTCGGGATTGTTGTGGAGGTTATGGGATTCGAACCCATGTCTTACAAAGTAACCATAATACCAGCATGTCACACGTTTAGGATAAAGTTTAATCTTATTAACTTTCCAAAATAATTGGGGCCGAATGGTTAATTCAGCGATTCCACCATCCTATCAGTTTTAAAGAGCCGATAAGTAATGCTCCGTTTTGTTCACTTCTATTTAAAACCCACGAGTGATGCGGGTGGTGATTAGGCTGCTACAGCGTAATCGTAAGCTCCTACAAATGCCATAGCATCTTCGAAGTTCCAAGTAGATAATTCTACGTCAGTTATTGTTTTGTACAGATTTAAAGACATCTAGCACTTCTGTCTACGTGTGGTACTACAATTCTCATTGTAATCAATTCCGAGTCACCCCCATATTGATAAATACAAATATACGAAAAAATAATTAAACTTCCAAATCTTTCTTCTGCTTAAACTGTAATAAGTTTGGAAGATATAATTGAAGCTTTGGAATTTTCGGAGTTAATAAACGTATTGCTTTAAAATTTGAATCTTTTATTTGTTCGTCTGTACCGATTATTCTCCAATTCAAATTTACATGTGTATAAAATGGATTATCTATAAATTTACTAAATCCTATATAATCTACTTCATATATAGTAGATTCAGTATCATTTGCTTTTTGTATAAAATATCTTGTTACATACCCTCTTTTATAATCAGTTTCGTTTGGTGTTGCCACATGAGTTTTTATCTTTACACTATTGTAAATTAATTCAGGATTGTTTATTTTTTTATATCGGTTAATATCTAACATATTATCTTGATTGTCTAAAGCTTCCTTCTATATCCGTTTTCCATAACATATCGGTTATAGTATGTTTAACAGATGTTACTTGAAAAAATCCAGTTGTTTCATAATTTTTAGGTAATCCTAATACCTTAAATTTATCACCTCTTTTAATACCACTTACCCCATGTATTGTAAATGTAAATTTAATTGGCATAATAGGACCAACTCCACCGGCTTCGGTTTGTACTGCGGTTTTATCATTTTGATTTTTAAAAAATTCAAAAACAGCTTGGTCATTATACGCAACCGTAAACACACTCTTTTTTAAATCTGCTTCAAAAGCGTATTTATCATCAAGATGTGGTCTAGGCATTAATCCAATTTTATCTAAAAATAATTGTAAATTTTTTATTTTAGCTTCTTCAAGTTCATCATCAGTAGGTCCTTCTGGAACAGTAGCATCTTTTGGTGCAGGTGGTTCTTCCCTCCTTCTTACTTCTTTTAAAATTTGGTCATCTTTATCAGTAAATAATCCTTTCTTTTTTCCCTTAACATCTTTTTGGCTTCCATTAATTGTTTGGCCTAATCTATTACCGATTATTTGATTCATCTTTGCACCACTAATATCCATATCCAAAGATGCATCTATAAAAATAGAATTAACTCCAGCTAATACAAATTGATATGGTTCTTGTGGACCTGTTGGGGTTAAGTTTAAATCAACCACTCTTAATTCAGTATCGTTTTCATCAGACATTATTTGAAAATCCCACAATCCTCCAGCTGCAGCTGACATTCCATTTAGTATTTGGTATAGAGCGTTTCTCATAGAGAAGTTTTTGGTTTCCAACACTCCTTTGGCAAAATCTAAATTTACATAAAGGTCATCTAAGAATCCCCACTGCCCATTAGCTTTTTTCAATCCCTCAAAAGTACCATCTATTTTAGGACTAACAATAACTTTACCACCAGCAACACCATTTGCTATTTCTCCAGCAGCCGGGAACATAATTGGATTAGCAGAATCATTTACATTTACTACTGAACAATCATCGGTTGCCTCATCACTTACTCCATTATCCGTTGGACTATTTGCAGCTTTAACCAAATCGAATAAAGGGGCAGTTTTATTTGGTATAAATAATTTCTTTTTATCAGTACTAAATATTTTAGGAAACGCACAACAAACTGTTGTTTTTGTATTTATTGTGGTCTTTACGATATTTCCTCCTATCATAAATCCTTCCATACCAATTTGATTTAGTATCTCCATCAATGTTCCAAATCTTATAAAAGATTCATCCTTTATAATTTCAGTTCCGGATGGAAATTCTACAGTAGAACCACCAACATTTGCTTCTTCATCATTTAAAGATATTCCAAACAATTCAGTACCACCTACACATTCATTTACCTTTGCTTTTACAGTTTCATCAACATTTATAAAATTAGAGGGATTTGCTACTAATATATTTGTTATCAAAGATGATACCCGTGTAGTTCTTCTATTTGATGGCAATCGATTAAACGCCATCATAAATCGTTTTTTACCTAAATTAGTTTCAGCTGATATTTGTGCAGTACTATATTCTGCTTCTGTTATTTTTTTATCGGTATTTTCTGATTTTTCGGTATTATCCGCTCCCATAAAATAAGCAGGTAATTCAGTAAATCCCGTACATTTAATAGTTATTTCATAAGTATCTCCACTAGATGCAATACCACCGCCTGTTATAAAACCTAAATAGTTATCATAAGTTCCTCCTGCGGCCGCTCTTGCTTCATTTACCTTTTTAAAGTTTTGAAAATTTGCCACCGTACCAGCACTTAATGTGGTACTATACGAATTTAAAGATTGTGGTAAATTCCATCCCCATTCCAAAAATATGGAGTATCCTGGTTCTAAAAAATATTCACACAAAGTATCAAGTTGTCCTTTGGTATAGCATGTTATAGTAAATGTTGCCTTTCTACTTAAAGTACCAGCTCCTTCATCTATTTCAATAGATGTGATATTTGGTTTAGGTCTAAATCCAGAATCATTAGTTTCAGCATAAACAGCACCACCTCCCCAATTAGTTCCTAATGTTCCACTTGATTGTCCATCGCCATATATAGAACCACCACCAGCTGCTTTAAATAATTTAAAATCAGGGTTAGATAATAACATAAGTCCTCCACCAACACCAGATGATACTCTAACCCAAGCATTTAGTTGTGATACGGATTGAGTGTTACCAATTCGGTTATCCAATGCTTTTTTTACATATCCTGCGAAATTTGATAAATTAGGAAAACTTGACATAAATTATTTTGTAAAATTACTGTTTATTTGAATATAGTTTAATGGTATTCTTAATATAGTACCATCTTGCAATCCCATTGGTGCATCATGAATATTATTTGCAGCTGCTATAATCCACCACAATGATGAATCTTCATAATATTGAAATGCTAGTGTATCCAATCTATCACCAGTCTCTGTCATTACATACACATCAGTATCTTTCAATGGAATGTTTGGGTATATTCTTGTTCTATATACTTCCTTACCATCAAAAGTTTTTTTAATAGGATTATTATTGTATCTACTCATAATTAATATATTTAAAATTGACCTTCATTGGTTATGTTACCAAAAGCATCAAATTTAGGTCCGGTATCTTTTTTTCTATCAAATTTACCTTCATTAGTTATGTTACCAAAAGCATCAAATTTAGGTCCGGTATCTTTCTTTGTAAAACTAGAAATTGAAGATTTATTACCATCAGTTTCTTTATTAGCTTGACTACTATTTAAAGTTTTTAAATTAGTTTGTTTAAGAGTTTCGGTTGATTCAACTTTAGTAGAATCCGATGATATATTAGCATCACCTTGTTTTTGTGCATTGGTTGATGTTTGTTGAGTTGAAATCGGTTGAGTTGAATTAGTAGCACCCAATCTACCAAATCCATAAAATTGCTTACCATCGGTTGTACCTTTTGATTCTAATAATTTTAAAGTAATTGATACATCTATAACTATTGGTAATTTATAATCTTTCATTGCAACCTGTTTACCATTTACTCTAACTTTTTCAGGTGTATCAATAGAGCCAATTTCCCAACCAGCATTATCATCCATACTATATGATAAAGATTCAATGTATGTAGCTCTACGTCTATAAAGATTACCTAATGTAAATTCTACAAACGGAGGAACTGCGTATGGTCCTGAATAACCTTGTGGATATGCTAATCCAGTTAAAAAGTTTAATCTTTGCCAACATGCCACATGTTGTGTAGGTGTTGTTGAATACATTTTAAAATTAAAACTTATACTTCTTTCTATACTTGAATATGTATAATAATTAAATGGTGACCCTATAAATTTTGCAGTATCCCAAGATGGTGATACGGTTTCAGATATACCGGTTACAGTTGCTCTAAAATTTGCAGTTTCACCAGTATGAATTGATTTAAACTTAAGTGTTATAAAATCGTGGTCATCCAATATTGTACCATCACTTAGTTGAAGGGGGTCAGATGTGTATGTTGTTTTTTCATTTAGAAAATCCAATTTATCAGCACTATCTATACCATACTTTGTTTTTAACGATGATGCCTTTTTACCAGTATTTTTATTTTTTAAAGATGAATACATATTTTTTTGTACATCAGTTCTTGATAATCCAGAAATACCACTAGAAACAGTTTGATTTGCTTTTAGTAATGCTTCCAATTTTGTTGATAAATCGTTTCTTAACTTTATATCATCTTGATTTTCATCAACTGTCGATGTATATGTAATAACACCAGATGATGCATCTGCAACATCTCCTATCTTTTTTTTACCATCTGATATAGATTGTTGTCCTAATTTTCTACCAGATTGTAATCCACTCTTTGTATCTTCTCCAGCCGATTTAACTTTATCCGATGATTTTGCAAATGGGTTTTGTTTTACATTTAATGCACCGGCATTTCCTTTTATAGCATCAATTTGTTTTTTTCTATCAGGATTTTCAGCTTCTTTTTCATTTTTAGCAGCAAGTATAGTAGAAAGGTCATTTCTCAACTTCACATCATCTTGCGTTTCATCGATAGTATCTGAATATTTGATTACAGAATCCGTTGATGTTGTAGGCGCTCCCTCTTTAGTATCACCAATCGATTTACCAGATGATAATTCTTGTTGTCCTTGCTTTTTAGCCTGCGATAATTTTTGCTCACCTTGTTTTTTTATATCTCCTATTTTATCACCTAAACTAGCAAATGGGTTTTTAGATGCATTTATAGATTTTCCTTTAGGTACTAACTCATCTACTCTTTTTTGAACAGCTGGGTCAGCTCCTTCTTTTGTGTCTTGTGCCACTAATATAGATGAAAGGTCATTTCTTTTGAAATAATCCTCATCAACAGGATTAACAGTATCGGAATATCTAGCAGTACTATCGTATTGAACTTCGTTTTCTCCTTTTTTTGCAAGGTTTTGTGCACCTTGTTTTGGCGCTCCAAATAATTTCTTTTTAACTTCTCCTTTTAATAAATTAATACCACCACCTAATACTTGGTTTCCAATTTGTTTAGGATTTCCCTTTGCATTTTGTGCTAAAAACTTTCCAGCCAAATTACCAGCACCATCTTTTTTGATTTTAGCAAGTGTTACCATTGTATCAGGTTCTTTACCTGCTTTAAAATCAGAATTTAATGAAATTTTAGTTGGTATTAATTTTGTTGGTAATTGTACACCTATTTTATTTAGTAATTCTAATCCTTTATCTTTTGCTTTTTCAAATAAGTTACCAAGCACACCATTATCTGCTGAATTATTTGGGTTTACGGAATCTTTCATTGCCGTAACCATTTCGGTTTTTTGAGTACTTAATTTAAAAATATCAGTACCATATATAACAGGTCCTGCTAATTTAGATATGATTCTTAATCCAATTACTTCTTCTTCAATTCGTGTTTCTCTTGTTCTGGATGATAAATTTTTTCTTGAAAGTTGTACAGCTTTAAATGGTAAATCCATAGCACCAGTAGATGAACGTAATGGTATATCTTTGCTATTACGAATTTCGTACTTTTCAGCAGCTGTTTTACCATCTACTAATTGTTTTGTTTTAAATAAATCTATTAATGCTTTTCCCATCTTTATACTTTAGCGTATGAATTTGAACTAATTCTAGATACAACTTTACCCACATTAGAAGTAACTTTTTGTCCATCTATATTTACCGCTATTTTACCAGCTATCAAGTCTGCTCTCAATCCTTTTATCTCATCAATTAATTCACCAGTTCTATCACCTTCATCACCACCACCAGCTACTGCAGCTACACCACCAGCTATCAAACCTAAAGCAAGTAAAGCAGGTAATGCCATCATTCCACTAACAGCAACTGCGGCTAATGCAATCGATAATGTTGTTAATGCTGCTGCTAAACCAAATATTGGTAAGAAATTTAATTGAGATAACATTGATATTTGTTCTACAACTAATGGTAGTGCCGATGTAATTGCTGACATTCCAGTTCCAACCATTAATAATCCAGAACCAAATACAACCAACGCACCACCCAATGCAATTAATCCAAGAACACCTGCTCCAAAAATAATTGCACCAGGTCCACTCAACAATGCACCCAATCCAAACATAGCTGCAGTAAATCCTATTAATGCTAACCCAGATGCTATCAATCCATTAGAATCAACGTTACTCATCAAATTCAAAGCAAACGCAAATGGTATTAATGCAGCTCCTAATATAGCTACCGCAACAGCTCCTTCAATCATGTCTTTTTCAACCTTACTAAGTAAATACGCAATTCCTGCTAATCCCGCTAATGCAACCAATCCCATACCAACAGACTCCCAAGTCACTTCTCCGAATTCTTGAAATGCCTTAGCTGCAACGAATAATGCTGCTGCTAATATTAATAATGCTACCGCACCCTTAATCAAATCTCCACTTTTTATCTTAGACATTTTATTTGCTTGGTCTGCAGGACCTGTTTGTGTTTGAGGTGCGGCAGCCGGAGTGGTTGGTGTTGGTGCAGCTCCTGGTGTTGCTGGTGTTTTTGCTCCAAATACACTTTTCATTTTATCACCCATAGATGATAGGAATCCACCAGCATCTTTAAAGTTACCAGCTATTTCTTTTGTAGTTCCAATTGCTCCACTTAATCCAGTTACAAAATTACCTAATGGACCTGTTGTTATTGCGGTTAATCCTTCAGATACGGTATTAAATGCTCCATTTATTTGTCCACCAATTGTTGCTGCTTCTTCTTGAGTTGTTACCATTTTTTGCAACTCCTCAACTGATGTACCTAATAATTCAGCTGTCTTTTTCTTTTGGAAATAATCCATTTGATTGAATGCCTCAACCCCACCTAATGCATCTAATGTTTCTTGAGTTGCTCCTGCAATATCCCCTTCGTATGCTAATGCTCTTGCTCTATCTAAGTTAATATTTTTACCAAGCATAGCACCCAACTCCAATTCACTATTAATTGAATTTTCAAAATCAAGTAAATTATCAGCAACTCCGGTCATAGTTTTTAAACTAACTCCCATTTTAGCCGCTTGAACTGCTGCCTGTGCTAAGTTCTTTCCACCATCTTTACCATATAATGCAAATTCTTCAGCAGAACCTGCTAAATCAGCCATAACTTTAGCTGGTACTACTCCGGCAGTTTTTGCCATTTCTTTAGTTCCTGCTGCTAAGTTTTGTGCAGTTTCAACACTACCTCCATTTAATCTTGCAAATGCTCCTGTTAATTTTGCCGCTTCAGCACCACTTATACCCATATTAATGGCCATAAGGTTGGTATTTAATTGAGCACCAAAAGTAGCTTTTTCAATCCCACCTAATTCATCTGCTAATCCTTTAGCAACTTCACCAGCATCATCAAATACAGTTCCTAATATTGTTGCTGATACACTAGCTCCTCCTAAAAATCCCCCAAACTCTCTTGTTGTTTTTCCTAATTTATTAATAGCCTGTCCTACACCGATTAATGTTATTCGAGCAAATCCCTGCCAACCACTAAATAGCATTTTAGCAGTACCAATCACACCCCTAATTGATTTTTTTATACCTTCATACGCATCAATTTGGGATTGTATTAATTCTTTTGTTTCTTGATTTATTGTACTATATTGCTGAGCTACGGCCAAACTACCCTTTTGAGAATCTAAAGCATTCCACAATGCATCCGCTTCTTCTTTTGTAAGTTCACCAATACTTTCTTTAATTAAAATAGCTTCTCTTAAAGAATTAAGTTGCGCATCATACGATGCTGATATGGATTGTTGTGCTTGTACATCATCAGGTCCAGTCTCTGCTATTTTTTGTTGTAGTGCTTGTAATTCTGTTATACCACTTAAAGTACTATCTAATATAGATTTTTTATTTTCATCAGCTATTAATGAACTTTGAACAGCTGATAATGATGATTCTACTGCTTTTAAACTTTGCGTTTGAACATCTGTTAATCCCTTATATATTTTTGATATAGATGAAAGTTCGGAAGCTTGTGATGCATATACTTTCTTTATATCTAATTCGGATTGATAAACTCCTAATGCTTTCTTTGCTCTTTTTTCTTGTATGGATACAAGTTTAGCAAGTGTTACTTCCTGCTTATATAATTGTTCTGATTCTGCGGCAGTTAATTCTCTTTCCTTTTCCTGTAAGGTTAGGATATCCTGTCTTAACTTATTAATTCGTTCTAATATACCTATATTTGGGTCCGAAGTTTGTGCCATTTAATAATTTACTTAGAAAGTTCTTTTGCAATTCTTCTCAACTCCTCACCTCTATCTTCAATATCTTTCATTAATTTAATAGCATGTGGTGGTAGTTTAGCAGATTCTGCTTTTTTAATAATTTGATTAGCTGCTCCATTTGATAATCCATCAAAAAATTTACTTACAAATCTATCAGCTGCATCAAATATTCCTTCCTTCTTAATTTCTTTTTTATTATCTTCCATAGTAAGAATTGTTTATATTCTATAAATATTGGTAAATAAAAAAGTGAGGATATTAACGCATCCTCACTTTAGGTGTTTTCATTTTTGATTGAGCCTTCTTATGTTCTTCTGCTTCTTTTTTCTTAAGGTCTATTAGTTTATTAAAATAGAATTTACGAAGATATGTTGGCATGTGATATACCTCTGACCAAGTAAATCCATTACTAAATTGAACCATTTCCCAAATTTGGGAATGAAGTTGAATTTTATAATCAGTTGGAAGGGTAAAAAAAGTTAATCCCAAATGGGATATCTAGCGCCTCCGTCTCACCAGTTATTTCAGATGTAAATTGGAATTTCATATCTAAATCAGGTGATAGTTCTTTAACATAAGCTCTAAATGCTTTTGTATCCTTTGCTAAGAAAGAATTAACTACCCATCTATTTACAAAACCTCTATCTTCATTACCATCTACTGAAACAATCATATATTTTAAACGAGTTGTAACATCGAATGATGTGCCTGAATTCTTATTTAGTTTTTCTAATGCTTGTATTTCTTTTGTAATTTCTTGCTCATCACCATGTGTAAGTAATTTAAAAACAAGTTCAACTCCATTTGATGGTAATTTAAATGTATATCTGTTTTTGGAATTTAATATAGTATCATCAACATCTTTTGTTTGAACTTTACCCAAATCAATAACAACATTTTGTTTTTCCAATGAGAATGGGTCAGTAATTTCCACTTGATAATCAGCTCCATATCCTAAAATACGAGTTGCCATTAGGATAGCGTTTTTATCACCAATAAAAATATCATTAGGATTAACACCAGGTTCAACAACTACGGATTCAAATAATTTATCCAATACAATACCTTTTTTAATAAGGTTTTGATTTGCAAGAATATCTTCTTCTCTAGCTGTCATATACTTTAATTCACAAGTACCCTTTCTAAGTGGGTGTCCTTCTGGATAAACCAATCCTTTGGATGGTAATTCAATTGTTTCTGTTGGGAAATCGAATTTTGGTCCCTCTGCCTGTTTTGGTGTTGGGTTTTGTTGTGCAATATTAACTTCTGCCATAACTTTATATCTTTTTAGTTTGTATATATAAATACATTAAATTTAAATTTTTAAAATAAAAAAACCCCCATCATTTCTGATGAGGGTTGTCCTTCGGTAGCATCCGTAAGGAATATGTTTTAGAATTCTAAGATTGCGTAATCGTAAGCTAAAGATAATTCGATAGTTGCTGGTTCGTTTGAATCGAATGAAACATCTCCAAAGTTTGCACTTACAATAAATGCTCCTTTTAGTTTCCATTGTTCAATCTTATCACCAACCGGTCCTAACATATAGAAATCAATATCTTTTTTATAGAAATCTGCGTATCCACGTCTACCAGTGATTGATTCGTGTCCTAAACGTACCCACTCCATTACCGCTTGTGCTCCAGATGGAACAATTGGGTCATAAAGAGTTACAGTTATATCTTGCCACTCAC
>JACCDW011510675.1_pt1 | contig 11439 bp, 9 predicted proteins | sample 7449781 | NCBI WGS metagenome assembly JACCDW01 (sample SAMN15323449, study PRJNA562643) | freshwater metagenome | isolation source: river surface water | place: USA:Blue River Watershed | collected 2017-08-18
ACGGTCTGGGGTATCTATCACGCACTCATTGGCATGGGTAGCTCTGGAACAGCCACTATTGATCAAGTAGCAGGTCCGATTGGTGAAGCCTTAATCATGACTGCTTTAGGTTTAGCGGTGGCTATTCCTGCAGTGCTGGGCTACAACGCGATTAGTCGCACCAACAAGGTATTGATCGCAGAGCTCAATCGCTTTGGCAATGATCTCTATGCCTACTTCATCACTGGTGCACGTGTGGGCTCCAATCAAGCCAATAATTCATAAGACAAAGGGTTCATATGTCATTTAGCAACGAACCTCTTGGAGATGATGACAGCCCACCGATGGCTGAAATCAACATGACCCCTTTGGTCGACGTGATGTTAGTACTCTTAATTGTTTTCATGATCACCATTCCGGTGATGCAGCATTCAGTCAAAATTGAACTACCCCAAGCGAGCAGCCAAAAGAATGATGTCAAACCAGAATCTATCAATATCAACATCTCAGCCAAGGGGCAAATATTTTGGAACAACGCCCCCATTGATCTCGACACTTTACAAATTTACGCACAAACAGCAGCCAAGAAAAATCCTCAACCTGAAGTTCAACTTCGTGCAGACAAAAATGCTCGCTATGAAACTGTTGCCCAGGTATTGGCAAACGCCAAACGTGCTGGTCTAACTAAGGTAGGATTTATTACAGAAGCACAATAAGCTGATCAGCTCAGAGCTCATCAGCTTATTGATTTATCGAACAGCTTTTAATTGTGCGTTAGGCACTAAGCCACCCAACAACATTCCAGCAATACTGGCGCATAAGCCAGCCAACTGAGGTGGCATCACAGCGTCAGGCCAAAGAATTTCGCATGTGATCCAAGTGGATAAGCCCATTAAAACGGCTAAAAGACCACCTAGGGTGTTAGATCTCGACCAGTACACCCCAAACGCCAACGGCACAAATGCAGCCACTAGCGTGACTTTGTAGGCGCTCTCCACCATCTTAAAAATGGATAGTTCTGAGTTCAAGGCGAATAGAGTTACAAAGCACGTGAAACATAGCACGGTGATACGCATAATCTTTAAGAGATGCTGATCGCTTAAATGCTTGAAGAAGCCTTTCACAATATTCTCAGCAAAAGTTACCGAAGGTGCCAACAAGGTTGCACTAGCGCAACTCTTAATCGCTGATAGCAAAGCGCCAAAGAACATGACTTGAGCAAAAAGTGGCGCATGATTCAGAATCAAATTTGGCAAAATGAGTTGAGAATCGCTATCTAAATACTTTTCAACTAATTGAGGATTAATCAAACTAGCTGAGTAAGCCAAGAAGATAGGAATGAAGGCAAAGAGGAAATAAAGCACGCCACCTAAGACAGATGCTCTAACTGCAATATTGACGTTTTTAGAAGATGTAATACGCTGGAATACATCCTGTTGTGGAATAGAACCCAACATCATGGTCACGAGCGCTGCGATAAATCCTAAAACAGCGGGCAAATTCCAATCAGGCAAGATACTCAATTTGTCAGCCGCTGCCGCATGAGCAATGACCACATCCACGCCACCCGTCAAGCCACTGACTTCATAGCCAATGTAGAGCATGCCTAAAACAATGATGATCATCTGAATGAAATCAGTAATAGCTACAGACCACATCCCGCCAAACAAGGTATATATCAAGACACTAGCGGCACCAATGATCATGCCGAGTGACTGACTAATGCCATCATTAGAGACCACATTAAAAACAAGACCCAGCGCTTTAATTTGAGCAGCGACCCACCCTAAATAAGAAACCACAATGCACAAGGTAATGAGCACTTCTACCGTGCGTCCATATTTCTCTCTGAAGAAGTCACCGATTGTTAAGTACTTCTTGCTATATAAATGGCGAGCAAAAAATAGACCCACCAAAATTAAGCACATGGATGAGCCAAAGGGATCAGAAACAATGCCTTGCATGCCCTCTTTCAAGAAGGTTGCCGGCACCCCTAAAACTGTTTCAGAACCAAACCAAGTGGCAAATACAGTGGCTGTCACAATATGCATGGGAAGACTATGACCGGCGGCAGCAAAGTCTGCAGTGTTCTTCACGCGAAGCGCTGCCCACAAGCCAATCCCGATTGAAATAACCCAATAAATGATGACAAACCAAAGTAGCATCGCGACCTCTTTTGATCAAAGTTGCGAAATTATATGTCTAGCGGGTAAATCTATCAAAAATGCTAAATTTTGATGAAAAAAGCCTTGTTTACTTGGGCTTATATTGACTGGGGCAGTAAGCTCGCAATACATCATCAGGGCGCTTGACGAGGTGCTTGGTTTTTCGCCCGGTTACCCGCTTGCGCCACATCCGAAAGGAACTGGGTTTCATTTCTTGACGCATGAGATCAATCACAGCAGCCTCATTCAAGCCATAACTCTGTTCGATAGCATCGAATGGCGTGCGGTCTTCCCAAGCCATTTCAATAACTCGGGATACGTCAGCGGGGTTGAGAACGATTCTTTTGCTCATGATGCCTTTTTAGTAGATCTCTGAGACCTGCAGCGATCAGAGCAATACTTCACCTCTAACCAGACCTTTTCCCACTTCTTGCGCCAAGTAAATGGTCGTTGACACACCTCACATACTTTTGTGGGCAGATCTGATTTTTTACGCATACTCTAATTAAGAGCTTATCTAAAAATAACTAGTTATAGAAACTGGAAAGCCAAAATAGCAATCAAGGTCGGTGGCAAGGCTGCCAAGAAAAGATAAAGCGCAGAAACTGTTTGATCAGGGAAATGATCTCTCAAAATAGCCATACCAGCCGGATTAGGCGCATTAGCAATCACGGTTAAGCCACCACCCGTTAAAGCACCAGCCACCAAAGCGTATTTGAATTCATCCGTTGTACCTTGGACTAGAGAGCCTAAATAGGTCAGCGCTGCGTTATCAGTGACAGCAGTTAATGCCGTGGCGCCAAAATAAACCCAAGTGGCACTCATACCCTCTAGAACAGGTTGCAACCACCATTGCTGCAAACCTCCCAAAACTACTAAACCAGCTAAGAAGAACGCCACCATCAACGATTCTTTTAGCAATAAGGGACTTTGATAGCTTGAGTAAGCGTGGGTATATCCCATAAAGAACAATAACAAACTGATAAAAACAACTGGATGGTGCGCAAAAATAACTACACCGCTCAAAAATGCGAGATGAATAAGCTGAACATAAGCAGGCATGGATTGACCTGGCTTCTTCACTTCAAATACTGGAATATCTCGATGTAGCAACAAGGTAGCCAACGCCGCATTAACTGCAACTGCCACAATGGCTTTTGCGCCTAGCAGCTTAAAAACAATCAAACTATCCCATCCCCATGCAGATGCGACCATCAAAATGGGAGGTGCTGCAAAACTAGTCAACGAACCACCAATAGAAATATTGACGAACAAGATACCAATCGTCCAATACATCAGCTTAGTGTTATTGGTTTGCGTAAACACCTTGTCTTTTAACAAGAGCGCTGCCAAGGTCATGGCTGCAGGCTCAGTAATAAAAGAACCTAACAAAGGCACCAAACTTAAAGTCACAAAGAAATTAACGACATGATGAGGCAATCTAAATAGTTTGCTGATAGCCAATGTGACGTAATGCACGAAAGACTCAGCAAACACTAGAACCGGCTTACTGGCTGCCACTACCATAATGGCAAACACAAACAAAGGTTCCGTATAGTTCCGGCTCTCAAGATATTCAACAGCCTCAGATCCGCCCACCATCAATCCAATAGACACTACTAGAATCAGCGCCCAAAAGCCAAAGACAGCCTCCACCTCGCCTAATAAATGGAATAGACCAGCATGGTTGGGATGCTTATGAGCTAGGTTTTGGAATATTGAAGTTGAAAAAGTATGCAAGACTGCCACAGCAAATAGGCAACTAGCAATCAATTGGATGGTGCTTGGGTTCATACAGTTTGTCTCTCGATTTTTTATTATGAAGGCACAAAGCTAATTCAACTTTACAGCAGAAGTTCTAAGCCTGGCACCATGATCACTAGTTGCCTATTGGCTGGCAACTGATTAGCAATGATGGTAAGAATTTTACCGCTTTTAATCTCTTAACGAGCTCTTTTACCTTCAGCCTGAAGGGACTTTTCAGCATGACTCCAATGAACTGACCAGTTATCGCCATAGCGCTTAGCGGCATACTCAGACTTCAAAATAATAATATTTTCAGCGTTTCTCTTTTCAGCTGAATTAGTAAAGTTATAACTTCCTGTGATCACGATACTGTCATCAATCAACATCACCTTGTTGTGTTGAATCGCATGCTTACCGTCACTACGCACATCAATACCAGCTTCAATCATTTGCGCCACTGCATCACGGTTGTTATGTGAACTTTTTTCATCCTGAATTAACTCAACCTTCACACCACGACGATGGGCTCTAATCAAAGCATCACTTAAAGGTAAAGCGGTAAAACCATAAGCCATGACTTTGATTGATTTTTTTGAAGCGTCAATCTGTTTAATTAAGCCTGAAGCCCCGCCAGCAGGTGGCGTGAAATAAATACCTAAGATTTCCGCGGGTTGCGGCTCTGCACTAACGCTTTGCCACCAAGAAACGCTAGCAACGAGCGCTAGCAATAAAAAAACCGCCACCCTCTTACGAGTTTTAGCGGTTAATGTATTTGTTTGCATTTGCATCATAAAAGCACCTAGCCCTTTAAAGCTTGGTGCCCGAGGCCGGAATCGAACCGGCACGGCTGTTTAAGCCGAGGGATTTTAAATCCCTTACGTCTACCTATTTCGTCACTCGGGCAGTAGCACTTTCATTATTGTAGACCGAAATAGTTGTATTTTTAACTTCTAAATCACTTCTACTGATTTCACTATTTTGTAGCGAAGTCAGCATTTTACATATAAAAAAACAAACCCCGCAAAAAGCGGGGTTTGTCATCATTTTCAGTGCCTTCAAAATTACTTGTAAAGCACCTCTGGCAACCACATACCAATCGCTGGGAACACGTACAACAAGATCAATGCCAACACTTGAATTGCCATGAAAGGCATCATGCCAGCGAAAATCTGATTGAGCGTGACGTGCGGTGGCGCCACCCCTTTGAGGTAGAACGCAGCCATCGCCACTGGCGGTGATAAGAATGCAGTTTGCAAGTTCAATGCCACCAATAAACCAAAGAACAATGGATCCACTTGGAAATGGCTTAACAATGGAATAAAGATCGGCATGAAAATCACGATGATCTCTGTCCACTCTAGTGGCCAGCCCAACAAGAAGATGATGACTTGAGAAAGAATCAAGAATTGAATCTTAGACAAACCAAGTCCTAATACCCATTTCTCAATCAATTCTTGACCACCTAATAGAGCGAAAGCTGCTGAGAAGATCGATGACCCCACAAATAACCAACAAACCATCGCACTGGTTTTAGCTGTCAAGAAGACTGACTCACGCACAACATCCATATTGAGTTGTTTGTAAGCCCAAGCTAATAAGAAACCGCCTAATGAACCTACCGCAGCAGCTTCTGTTGGCGTTGCCAAACCGAACACAATCGTACCTAGCACCATCAAAATTAAAGCAGCTAATGGGAAGAATGAACCCAGTAGCATCTTGAAGATCTCTAGGCGCTTCATGGTGAGTGTGTAGTAGAAAATTGCACCAATCAACAAACCAATGCCCAACATAATCCAATACCAAGTCGGTGTTGGCTGTCTTTCAGCAGGGGCTTTTTCAGCCTCTGCTGCTGGAGTTGCTGCATTAGCTGCACCTGCTGCTGGAGCAGTTGGCTTTGGAGTTTCTTCAGCACCAGGAGGCAAAGCAACACCCATCGCCTGCGGAGCTTCTTCAGCACCAGGAGGCAATGCCAAACCACCAGCTGATTCAGCTGCAGCGGCAGGATCTTCAAGACTCATCATGCCGCCATCACTTTCCATTGTGACAACTGCAGCTTGCTCAATGGGGGTTGTTGCAGAGCGATGAATAAAAGTCATCACCACCACAAAGAACAACAATGGGCCAACAATAATGGCTAATTGCTTCAACAACTCTTTAGTGCTGATGCCAGCAGCAGCGCGCCCTTTGGCAGCAGCTAACACAGCTGGCAAAGCTAATTTGCCAAAATTAGCAAGCTTTTGGCTAATCGGGGTTAAATCCACACGACGATCTTCTTCTGGAAGCGGTGGCGCAAGCTCTGGCTTTAGTTTGGCAACAATAATCACGTAACCGATATACAAAGCCGCCAACATAATGCCCGGGAAGAATGCGCCCGCGTAAAGCTTAACAACCGATACGCCAGCCGTAGCACCATACACAATCAGCATCACTGAAGGTGGAATCAAAATACCTAAACAACCCCCTGCAGTAATGGCACCGGCTGACAACTTAACGCTGTAACCAGCCTTCAGCATGGATGGCAAAGCTAACAAGCCCATCAATGTCACCACAGCACCCACGATACCTGTAGCTGTAGCAAAGATCGCACAAGTAACAAGAGTTGCAACTGCTAGCGCACCAGGCACGCGAGCAAGTGATAAATGAAGACTCTTGAATAACTTCTCAATTAAGTTAGCGCGCTCAACCAAGTAACCCATGAACACAAATAAAGGGATGGAGATCAAGACATCATTCGTCATCACAGCGAATGTTCTTTGCACCATCAAATCAAGTGTTCGAGTTAAAGCTTGAGCATCACCCTCACCTTGATTGTGATAAGCCATGAACGCGAAGATCATGCCCATACCCATCAATGTGAAAGCAGTTGGGAAGCCCAACATGATGGCGACCACCACCAAGCTCAACATTAATAAACCTAAATGGCCATTGGTCATTTCTGAGAAAGATGGCATAAATGCCAGCGTTCCCACAACAATAGCCGCCATAATTGCAAAACCGAAATAGAGTTCCTTACGCATAATTAAGCGCCCTTCTTCTCATCGTCATGGGTCACCATGGCTTTTAACTTATCAACGTCGACTTCTTCAACGTCGTGCTCACGCGTAGGCCATTCGCCAGTTTTGATACAGATCACACAGCGAATAATTTCAACAAAACCTTGCAAGAGCAGAAGTGCTCCAGCAACAGGAATAACGACCTTAAACGGCCAAATCGGAGGACCATTCGCTGTTTGCGTGGTGTGTTCATTAATCGCAATTGATTCTGAGGCAAAAGAAACACCGGCATAAACCAAGGCAACGATACCTGGAATAAAGAAAATAATATAAAGAGCTAAATCAAGGATAGCTTGAGTACGTGGCGTGAAGAAACCGTATAAAACGTCCCCACGAACATGTCCATTTTTTGATAGCGTATAAGCACCCGCCATCATGAATAGCACACCATACAACATGTAGGTCACATCAAAAACCCAGTCATGTGGCGCATTAAACAGATAACGAGATCCCACTTCCCAACAAATCACAATTGTTAATAGAGCAATTGAGTAAGCTGAAAACTGTCCTAGCCATGTCGATAATTTATCGACAGATAAAAGAAGTTTCTGCATATGTCTTCCTGATTTTTTATAGTTATAAACAACAAACACCCACCTATGTACTAGGTGGGTGTTGATATTACATCAATACAACTTAAGACTTCTTAGCTGGGGCTGCTTTACGACCAAAATAGTGGTTGTAAGCCATCTTGTAATCAACAGTCGTATCGTTTTGCCAACGGCATGCACGTTGAGCAAATGTACGCATTGATTCAAGAACACGTTTGAAATCAGCATTTTCTTTTGATTTCGCATCAATGATCTTGTCCCAAGCAGCTAATTGAGCACGCAAGATTGGGTCTGGTGTCTTGTAGAACTTAACACCTTGCTTAGTTTGCATGTCGATGTAGTCTTTTGAGTAGCGATCGATCGCTTTCCAGCTCATTTCAGCTGAAGAAGCTTGAACAGCTGCATTGATCATGGCACGCAATTCTGCTGGCATAGAGTCTAGTTTCTTCTTGTTGAAAAGAATCTCGAACTGCTCAGAGCACTGGTGGAATGATTGCAACATACATACTTTAGAAACGTCTGGGAAGCCCAATAGACGGTCTGAAGAAGCATTGTTAAATTTAGCAGCATCTAAAAGACCACGGTCCATCGCAGGAACAATCTCAGCACCTGGCAATGCGTTCACTGAAACGCCCATGTCTTTGAAGATGTCAATTGAAAGACCTACTGTACGGTACTTAAGACCCTTCATGTCTTCCATCTTAGCCACTGGCTTTTTGAACCAACCTAAAGGTTGTGTTGGCATTGGGCCGTATAGGTATGAAACAACATCCAAGTTCAATGACTTGTAGATGCCTTCCAACATCGCCTTACCACCACCGTATTCGTGCCATGCAAGCACCATGTTAGGGTCCATACCGAATGCAGGACCTGATCCCCACAAGGCTAACGCTGGGCTCTTACCGTACCAGTAAGCCACCACACCGTGACCACCGTCTAATGTACCTTTACTAACAGCATCTAAAAGGTCAAACGCTTTAACCACTGAACCAGCTGGTAGCAATTCAATCTTTAGGCGACCAGATGACATCTTGTTGATCTTGTCGCAGAAATCTTGTGCGTACTCATGGAAAATATCTTTTGTAGGCCATGTGCTTTGGAAGCGCAAGTTAACTGTTTGCGCTTTTGCAATCATTGGGAAACCTAGCGTACCTGCACCTGCAGCAGCAGCTGTAGAAGTAGCGATAAATTTACGACGTGATTGAACTTTGTTGTCTGACATTGAAGTCTCCTCTGTTATTAACAATTTTGTCGAGCTTGCAAATAAATTTCACAAGTTGAGACTAATTTAGCACTCTGTGAAAAAATACGCACCTATATAAATGTGTTTTTTGCTAGGGGTTTTACCTAATATGGGCTTGAGTATTTCTAAGAATTATCAGCAGTTCAAGGGCAGAGGTCGTTTTCTCATCATTTCAGCTGCTGCCATTGCTGTGATAGCCCTACTCACATTAAGTATTTATTTCTTCTCTACCAAACATCAATTGGATGGAGAGTTCTTAGCCCCAGGGCTAGGGTCGCCGGTTACTATTAAATTTGACAGCCATGCCATTCCTCATGTTTTGGCTACAAATAATGAAGATGCTTGGTATACCCTGGGCTACCTTCACGCCACTGAACGCCCATGGCAAATGGAATTCAATCGCCGCTTAGCCTCAGGCAAATTATCTGAAGTGTTAGGCAAAGAAACTATCGGCATTGATAAATTTATTCGCACCCTAGGTATTCGACGTGCGGCTGAGAAACAGTTTGAAAACTACCCCATTGAATACAAACGCCAACTTCAAGCTTATTCAGAGGGAGTGAATGAGGGATTTAAAAGATTAGGCTGGGCGCTTCCACCTGAGTTCATGATTCTTGGCACTCAACCAGGCTTATGGAGTCCTGCCGATTCTGTTGCTTGGTCATTGATGATGGCGCTTGATTTAGGCGGCAACTGGCACAAAGAATTTTTACGCTTAGAGCTTTCCCAAAATTTAGAGACTTCTAGAATTTGGGAGGTATTGCCACCCTACCCTGGTGAACAAGCGCCTACGAATGTTAATTTCGCCAAAATCTATAAAGACATTCAATTATTTAAACAACCATCTCAACAACCACCTCAACAGTCATCTCAGTTGCGGCAAGATCTTAAAAATCAAAAAGAGTTGGCACAGTGGTTACCAGGTGGCGTAGATGGTGTTGGCTCGAATAACTGGGTTGTATCTGGTGAAAAGACCGTGAGTGGCAAACCTCTACTTGCCAACGATCCTCACTTAAGCTTGAGCGCTCCTGCCGTTTGGTATATGGCTCACCTGGAAACCCCACAACTTAAAGTCATGGGCGCCACCATGCCAGGCATCCCAGGTGTTGTGATTGGACGCAGCCAACAAATTGCTTGGGGCTTTACGAATACAGACCCTGATGTTCAAGATTTATATATAGAAGCTTTAGATGAAAAACATCCAGGGCGCTATCAAACACCCCAAGGGTCAGCCAACTTCACGCTTCGAGAAGAAACCATCGCTGTTAAAGGACAAGAACCTATTCGCTTTATTGCTCGAGAAACGCGACATGGTCCCGTGATATCAGATGCCTACGAAAGAGCTCAAAACTTAATTGATACTTCTCGCTTTGCTATCTCCATGCGCTGGACCGCATTAGACAGTGCCAATCAGACATTAGTTGCTGGTTTTTTAATGAATCAAGCGCAAACTCTTGATCAATTTAAAGATGCTCTCAAACATTACTACGCACCGATGCAAAATATTGTGATGGCTGATGCCGAAGGGCAAATCGCCTACCGTGCCATTGGCGCAGTACCGAAAAGATCAAAGGGGCAAGGTTTGTTTGGTTCAGCTCCTGCACTTGGCTGGGATCGTCAATATGATTGGAATGCCTATATTTCTCTAGATGCTCTACCCAAAGAAAATAATCCAGCAAGAGCTTGGATTGCAACTGCCAATCACCGTGTTCATGCAGCCAACGATCCTAATCCACTCACCGCTGACTGGCACATGCCTTATCGCCAACAACGCATTGAAAGTCTTTTGGAAGCCAAAGAAAAACATGACATCCAAAGCATGAAAGATATTCAAACGGATGCCGTTTCTTTATCAGCCAATGATCTTTTGCCACTTTTATTAAATGCAAACTCCAATCATTCTTTAGCGAATGAAGCTAAAGTCCTCCTCCAATCTTTTGATGGACGCATGTCCTTGGATAACTCGGCTGCCACTATCTATAACGAGTGGGCTCACCAACTGACAAAATTATTATTTGAAGAAAAGTTGGGGCGTAGTTTTCAGATCGAATACGGCAAGCGAGATTTCCGTGCTGGCGTACATCACATCATGAACTTGCATATGACAGGTAAACCTGAAGCAGCTTATTGGTGTGATCGATCAAGTACAAGTGAAACTGAAACTTGCGATGAATTAATTAATCAGGCGTTCACACGTGCGTTAACAGAACTATCGAATCGCTTAGGCGGTAGACCAGAATCTTGGAAATGGGGCAAAAGTCATATTGCAGTTTCAGAACATCGCCCTTTTAGCAAAGTGAACTGGCTCAAGAAACGCTTTGAAGTCAGTCGACCAACCCCAGGTGATGGATTTACTATTAACGTTGGCTTTATGGATCTTGGTAACTCAGACAATCCTTTTAAAGTAACTAAGGCAGCCAGCCTCAGAGCTATCTATGATTTATCCAACCTAGACCAATCACAATTTATTTATCAAACTGGGCAATCTGGTTGGATTAACAGCAGAAACTATGAAAACTATGCTGACACCTGGTCTAAGCAAGGCTACTTACCGCTCACCATGAGTCCCAACAGCATTAGTCACACAGCTACTCTGAAGCCAAGCCCTGAAGGAAAGCCTAAGGAAGCCAAAAAGCCAGACAAAAGAATGCCAGATCTTAAGAAAAAAAAGATTTCAGGAGCATGAAACAATTATTCGTCAT
>JACCDW011746901.1_pt1 | contig 11438 bp, 27 predicted proteins | sample 7449781 | NCBI WGS metagenome assembly JACCDW01 (sample SAMN15323449, study PRJNA562643) | freshwater metagenome | isolation source: river surface water | place: USA:Blue River Watershed | collected 2017-08-18
CAAGCTTAGTCATCTTGCCTTCAGGGATCGGGATCTTACGGTCAGCGACCTCCTCAGGCTTGAAGCCCTTCTGCTTGCTGATCTCCGCCATGAACTCAGCACCAGTTCCCTTTGTGCGAGGGATGTCCACTGCTAGGCGCTCCAGTGGGGAATACATCCCGTTACGCATCTTCTGTCTCAATGCCTCACGCATCTGCTCTTGGGTCGGCTCCACCTTGCCACCTTCGGCTTTGTGGATCACGCCACCCGTAGCATACGACTCGCGCTCACCATAGGTAGGCTTATGCGCCAGCACCAGTGGGCCAATCTGCACAACGTGCTTAGAGTGCGTCACAGGCTTCATTGTCTTACGGTCGTAGAAGTAACCATGCCGTCTAGGATCCATGCCCACCTGAACATAGTCCTTATGGTTTAGGTTCTTCTGCATGTGAGCGACTGCCTCGTCCTCAGTCATGTGGTGAAGCTCACCCTTGATACGTGCGAACGGTGACTTATTCTGCTCACCAGTGGCGACCTTGATCGCCTTGGTTGGGCCAGCATCAAACGTGGCGTTCTTTACCGAAGACACTGAACCGTAAGACGTGTTGCGCTTATCCTCGCCCTTGCCCTCTTCATCATGGATGGAGTTAACCCAGACGCCATGATTCTCATAAGCAGGGATGTCCAGACGCAGACCGACCTTGCGACCAGCAGGCCAGTCCTCGTGACCGCGCCAATGGGGTTTCTTGTTCTCCATCAATGCACGGTCAGCATCCTCGTCTGACGCAGGCTGTGGGACGAACTCATACGGCTTGACAGGCTTGTGCTTGGCGACCACCTTGTCATAGGCGTCGTAGCTCATCTTGCCTTGCTCGACCTTCTTAGCGGCTGACTCCATCTGGGGGATCTTGCGCATCAAGCCCTCGTCTTTGACGGTGGGGCGAACCTCAACCTTGCCACCCTTTGCCTTGTTCTGCTGGCGCTTGTCTAACCACTCAGAAAACGACGGCATGTCACGGGTGTATTTTCCCGACATCTCTTTATCGTATTGCTGTTGTAACTGAGCACGGAACGCCATCTGTTGGCGTAATTGCTCAAACTTCTTTTTGGAGTTGTCTGGGATCATGGAATGTCCTTCATGAATGCCGACCATTATGCCTTCAGTACCATGTCAAGTCCACACTTTATGAATGTAAGGTTGGTGCAAGGTGGAGTTTAACTCCACTTCACAATGAATATGGGTTGACCTTGCCACGCGCACGTTGGTTGTACTCGTCGGCATCGTATATGTCATCGTCATCGTAGTCGTCACGGGGTGGGGCATCGATGCTGATCCAGCCAGCGTCACGCATGTACCTCAGACCCTGACTGATGCAGTCAACGAACTCGTCATGCACCGTACCTTCAGGGAAGCTACAGATCTGGCTGACCATGCCTTCTGCCCAGTCCCTCACGAACCCCTTGCGGTTTCCGCTTTCAGGCACCCACACACGTCCTGCGCGGATGATGTTAGCCACGATGCTCAGGCGCTGTGTCTTGTCAGCACGTCCGGGGTTGTACCCGATCACTGGCAGGTGCGCACGTTGCAAGTCTTGGATCAATGAAATGCCTGCGGCTTTGTCTTCCACCAGCAGTAGGTCAACACGTTTCTTTTCTTTGCCTTCCCCATACACCGACTCAAACTCGTCAATGATCTTGGGGCGCAGGTCTGGGTACGTCAGCTTCTCTTGCCAGCAGTCAATCACCATGACGCACATGCCGCCGTCTAAGGGCTTAAATGCGCCTAGTGTGATGCACCCAGTAGGGTCGCTCGATGCATTGTCTTTGTAGCCACAGTCGTAGCTCTGGATGATGAACTCGAACTTGGGGAAGGGTTTGCCGTTAGGCCAGAGCTTGAACCACTCACGACGGACGATACCGCCCTCCTCAGGATCAATGATCTCAGCGTGGATCTCCTGCCGCCCAAGGTTTGTACCCTCGTATTGCAGGATCTGCTTCTGGAACGATGGTGCCAGATTCTTCATGTTGCTGTACGTGCTGGCGCGTGTGATCACAACGTCGTCTCCCTCGCGGTCAATCAACTCCATGATGACCTCTTTAGGCTTAGGTGTCGTCGAGCATATAAGCTTAGTGCGCTGACCCAGACGGATACCGAACTGGATCATGTCCCATGACTCACGCAAGTACTCCCATGCCGCTAGCTCGTCCAGCCAGCCCCCGTGGAACTGAGGGCCTCGAAAGCGCTCAGGTTCTGACGCTGGGATGCCCTTGATGAAGCTCCCATTGATCAGATGGATCTCATGCAGGGATGAGTTGTACTTCTGGATAAGTTGCGGAGGAATAACGGACATCAACCCTGAGTCACCCTCGAAGCACGTACCCTTCAAGTCGCCGCTAGTAGGGGCTGAGACAAGCCATCGTGTGTTGGGTTGCTCCCATGCCCATCCTGCTAGTGTTTCGGCGCTGGCGCGTGTCTTACCTGCTCCACGACCAGCCAGCATCAGCCATATGTTCCACCAGTCACCCGCAGGTTCAATCTGGTGTGCGTGTGCCTGCTTCCCCAGCCAATTCAGTTGCCAATTGACGACAACCTGTTCAATCGGGTGTAGCTCTGCGAATTCCTTCTGGATGCTGGGATCAGCCAGCACTGCGTCCAATGCGCTCATGCAAGCTCGTATGTCATTGCAAAGATGTCAGGCTTGCATGGGTAGTGCTCCCCCTTCACGCCTGTGATGATGTAGTCGCCGGGGGTGACTGTATGGTCGCCTTCTAGCGTGTGTATGACGCCAAGGTGTGGCTCGTGGCATTTCCAGACAGCAGGATGGTCACCATGCTTGAACCATTGGGTGGCTTCGATCACCACGGGTTTCTTACGGTACTGTGCCATGATTACTCCGCCTGTCGTGACATCTTGATTGACTTGAGCAACTCACCGAACACGTTCACGTTGTGCTCGATCACCAATGGCTTGTCATCATTGCCCACATGCTCTTGACGCGCCAGCTTTGGAATGTGGTACTCGACCACCGACTGGAACATGTCGAACGCTTTGGCTGGGTTTGGTGCCACCACGTACTCTTCGCCGATCACTTCACCAGTGTCATCCATCACGGGCTTCTTTACACCCTCAGCCACCTGATCTAGCCATCCAGTGAGTCTGTGAGCGTTTCCATCAACGAAGGCGGCTATGGCTTGTCTAGCCTCTGCCGTAGCCTTGTTGGGCGTTCCAGCGGCTCTCCCGCCTGTCTTTGCTCCTTGTGCCATGTCATGCTCCTCTAAGTTCGTCTACTTTAGACTGTACGTTAGTGATGGCTAACATTATTGATGTGATCTGCATATATGTCCTTTCACGCAATTGTTTCAGCGCATTACATGGACGTAAGTTTAACCTGAAGTTTTGTTCTGTGTGAAGTCTTCTGCTTCTAACGGAATATCGCGCCATTCGCCTTTTGTTTTACCAACCACCATGTCAATGATGTTTTGTTCTGGCTCCCACCATTGCTGAAGGATGCGAACCGTCTTGATCACAGGTATTGAGCCGTACATGCCAGTCTGCTCATCGCGGAGTACAAAACGCAGTTTAGCTGTCGGCGTCATTCTTTGCCTTTCCTGCTTTGTATCCTTTGTTGTACTCTTGGTGGAGTCTGTATTGGAATACTGTGCTGATGTGCTCCATGAAGGTTATTGCGCTTGCGTCGGCGTTTCCCTCGAATGAGAGTACTGATCCATTGAAGTCCAGTATCCCTATCTCGTCGCCGTTCTGGTTATAGAACGTCATCTTGCAGTCGTGCTTCGGGATCTTGAAGCTGACCTCTTTGTTTTGTGCGCTCATTCTGGTGAGCTTCCCAAGATGCGATGCTCTGCCCAGCGCTTGTAGCTCTTGAGTTCTTTGATCTCTGTCTCCAAGCGGTCGATCTTGCCCTGCATGCTCTTCATGCGGCTCATGGCTTGGTCGATCCAGTCCTTCACCTCCATTGGCATTTCAAACGTCTGCTCGCGTTTTACGACCTTCTTTGGTGGGATGTATTCCATCACCAGCTTCTTTGCAGGTGCGCGTTTCTTTGGCGCGGCTTTCGCCACGGGTTTCTTTAATGTTGCCATTTTGTTTTCCCTTCCTGTTCCTTTTGTTTTACTGCCAGATCAACCTCAAACAAAATAGAAGCCTTGAGTGCATCAAACACCTTATCTGGGTTGAAATCTTTGTTCTGCATTGTCTTGGCGCCAATCAAGTTGATCAACATTAACATTGCAACTTCCGCCAAATACTTTTCAGCTTCAGGTTCACCGTAGTAACGTGACACCGCGAAAATGCTTTTGTGCAACTCAATCAATGCTTTGTTCTTGAATATCTCGCAGTTAAGCTCTTTCGGGGGTAGCTTCATCAACTCATCTAATGCATCGCTCATGCTGTCTCTCCTTTTAAAAAACTACGAACAGTGTCCATGTCTTCAGCAGACACAGTCCACGAATTAGCGTTACCGCCGTCCAAGCACAGACCGCCTTCTGCGCGTCCCCACTTGTCTTCACCCAGAATAGTCTCCACGTAGTAGCGGGACACAAACTGACCAAACTCTGTGTGCGGATAGCGAGAGTCGTAAAACTCCACCAGAGGCTTGTCCTCATCGTGAGTCAAGCAGAAGTCGCGACCATACTTGTCGCCCTTGTTCACTACGCGCACATTGAATTTTGAAACTGTAATCATGGTAATTTTCCTTTTGTAATTTGGATAGGGCAAAAGCCCCGTGTTGTTTAGAAGTGTGGATCGTAGTAGTGCTCGCGCATGCCTAAGATCAAACCACCACTACGGCGTTGCTTGAATCTGCCTGTCAGTTGATTGACGTAACCGCGAACCCATTTGCCAGTCTTGCGATCCATACGGAAAATGTCAGCGTATCCATATGGGTTTGGTTCGAATGTGTAAACGGCACTGCCATCATGCGCGCTACCAGAGACACACGTCACTTTGTCTTCCATGATGTGGATCTCATATGCCCACACTTTGCTCTTCAACTCAGTAACCTTTGTCACCGTTGCGGCGTGACGATCAGTCCATGACAATGTAGTTGCGCCCATGCCAACTTCAGGTGCTGGTGCGCCGATTGTCATGCGGCTGTACAAGTGGTTTACAAGGCTGTTTGTTTGTGTACCGATGTTCATGATAATTTCCTTTTTAAACCTGCTAAATTTGCAGTAATGTAATTCTAACACGAAATTAGAGAAGGGAGTCAAGCCCCCTGCTCACATTTATTTTGGTGCCTTTGGGCGCTGAATAACTGTTTGCTTGACGCCTTCGCGGACGCCGTGCTCTTTGACTGTTGCTGTGATGGTGAGAGTGTCGCCAGCGCCACGAACCTCGCCCTCAGGTGTCCAGCCAACTACGCTGGAGTTGCCCTTGTAGATCACCACGTTCTGGTCGGCGTCTTCCATGATGTAGATGAAGCTGGTGCCGTACATGCCGTCCAATGTGACGATGTGGCGGATTTTGAGGGTGAGGGTGATCTTCTCGCCCACAGTGCCTATGTGCTGGCGTGTGGCGTCCAAAGCGGCTTTTTTGTCTGCCCACTCTGCACGACGTGCATTGCGCTTTTCGATGGACTTAAGAACAGCGCCCACTTGACCTGATGTCAACTTGCCGTAGGTGTCGTATGCGTATGCCAATGAACCCAAGAAACCCTCTTCGTAACCGCACACTTGGTTGTCGTTGTACTTACGACCAGCGGCAATGAAGTCCAAGATTTCGCGGAACTCAGGGTAAGTGCGTGAGAATGTTAATTGCGCGTTGGCAATGATGTTGCGATGTCTTGCGCGCTCGTAAGCGGCTGGGTTCTCGATTGGTTGGTTACCGTAAATTGCTGACATGTTGATCTCCTGTAATTCCTGCTAATTTTGCAGTGATGTAATTCTAACACGAAATTAGAGGAGTCAGACAAGTAGGGACAAACCCTAGTATCTGCGTGGAGTTTAACTCCACTCACTGACGAGTACTTCTGTTTTCCATTATCTCGCCGAGGATCTTGGCATCCTCTTCCGAGACAGGCACAGAGTTGTCGAAGAGTGTTCCATCTTCCAACTGCTTGTGGAGGTCTGCGATTAGCTCGTCTAGCTCCTCCTGAGTGCCTTCAAAGCCATCAAAAGCACCTTCTGCGAATACGATCTTGAGCTTGCTCATTTGCGCCTTACGTTGCCAATTGTCATTCTGCGAGTCCAGCAGGCTTGGCAGTGCCATTTGGTACCCATCTCAATGCCGCCCTCTGGTGGCTTGCTCTCATTGCACTTGTTGCACAGCTTGAACTTGTGCATAGGTTGGTTGCTGTTACCCAACGTCATGGGGTGCATCATTGCCTAATCTCTTTCAGTTTGTCTAACTCTGGATCCATGACTTCCTTGATCATGTCTACCAGTTCTGTGCCGTTTTCAAAATTGTTTGCGATGGACATCAACACGAAGTTGACGCCCGAATCAAACCCTGTGAAATACGACAGATCTTTTTCGAGCGTCTTCATGTTATTGCATCTGACTTGGAATACGGTTGTAAACGGCTCTGGAGGCGTTTGCGAGGGCTGTGGCTACTTCCCCCTCATCTTCCTGTTCCGCAAGCTCCATGACCAATTTAGCGCACTCCTTGCGCTCAATCATGATGGCACGTTTGCTCGTCTCAATTGCCACGGTCATGATCTCTGCTTTGGCAATGGTCAGGGCATCGTCGAATTCCTCCTGAGTGTAGAACTTGACAGCGCCAGAATTGCCTAACAGTTGGCGAGCGAGTTGACTCATTTCTTTTTTCTCAGTCATTGTTTTCTTTCAGTTTGTAATCTTTAAACACGGTGCCCTTGCTTGCATCACCCTTCCAGCACTCCTTGACCCAGCCCTTCTTTCCAGACTTGTACGTGCGCCAGTGACCACGTGCTTGGTGCCTGCGTGGGCTTGCATGCGTACCGCCTTGCGAATCGTTCTTTGGCTTTGGTGGCTCTATTGTCACCGTATGCCAATCAAAAGTTAAAGCAGGCTTTCCTTTCGCTATTCGCTTGGCATTGATATATGTTTTTTGTGGCGTCCCAAGATACCCTTGATTGCCAGCAGATAGTTTTAAAAGAATAGCCACTGCCATACGCAAGAACGGCATGATTGATTCTTTATTTACTTCTTTTTTGTTGTTGTAATATTTGATTTCATCCCCAATCATGATCCAAGCAAATGGCTCAAAATACTTTGTAGGGTTCATCGTGCAACCCGATATGGTTATGCTGTTTTCTCCCTCTGTCATCCAAAACGTAAACTCTCTGCCTTTGGTGTCAACACCTGCAACTCCAGTACGCTTAAATGGCAGATGCATCAATACATCATTGGATACCCTGAGTAATTCAGGAATGGGTTGCATTTGCCCAACGTCAAACCACATCGCAGTCTCAGGCTCAGGAGCAAGTTTTACAGCCTTGCAAATGAGCGGTGTCATTTGAATCTCCGAATTGGTTCAATAAATCGTTCTGGTGGTGGTGGAGTCATTTTCTCTGATGGCGGCGTCCACCCGAAGCGACGCCAGATAGCTTGCACGTCAGATCCAGACGTCCACTTGAAGTCTTTGTTAGGGATGGACGGATAGCTGATCTTTGAATGTGGGGGTAATGTGATATTGCTCATGCTTCCACCTCTTTGTTCAGGATCTCAATTAAACCAGCCAACAACTCTTGCGCTTCTGCGCGTGTAAGTGTGGTGCTCATGCTTGCTTGGCGACCTTGCAGGAACAACCAAGCACCGCCCTCGTCCCACTCTGCAAGGGATACACGCACATTGTTTTTGGTGCTGATTGTGATGTCTACTTCTTCTTTCATTTCACTCTCCTTTGATGGGGGCCGAAGCCCCCTGTTGGTTTAAATGTGTAGAACGAGTACTCGTTGGTTAACTTCGGACTTCTTTGTTCCTGCATTGACTTCTGTCAAGGTGTCAAAGCCTCTGACGCCACAGCCACGATCAGCTACAAACTCCCACCCTTCAGCCAATGTCACGATGATGCCGTTGTCAATGTTGCGCTCGTCATCGATGTAAGCAATCCAGCGGCGTGTAGCCAGTAAGTTATCGATTGTCTTGCTCATTTCGTTCCCCCTTAAGCTGTAGCCGCTACTTTGATCACAGCGATAGAGTCGCCACGGAACTGCTCTGCTTGCTCGGCTGTGATACCGAAGTGTGCGCAGAGGGCTTCTAAGTCGATGGAACCTTTGCGGTTCTCGATGGTGACGCGAACACCGTACTTCTCACCACGGTGCTTGCCTTCGCCGTAGGTGTTGGCGATGTTGTCTTTGAGTTCTTTGACTTGAGAAGCCAAAGCTTTTTGTTGACGATCCAACACGGAGAGTTGGTCGATGGGGTTCAGCAACGACTCGACTGTCGCGACTGTTTGGATCTCTGTAGTAACTGCTGTCATGGTAATTTCCTTTTTAGGCTAAACCCGCTAACGTTGCGGTAAGTAATTGTAACTCCAAGTTAGAGCACTTGTGAACCCCTTTTGAAAAATATTTTCATTTATTTTCATTAGGGGTTTCCCTTATCTATGGAAAAGGTGCTCCATCACCCTCTGTACGGTGATATTCAGAGCGTCGATCTCTTCCATCTTGGCTATTGCCCACGCCCTACGCTCCCCGTGCCAGCCCATCTTGCTCCCCTGATGGCACGACTTGCAGAGCGCCACCACGGTGTACTGGCGGTGCTGTTTGACGTGGTGGGCGTCTGAGGGTGGTGGTGCATCGCACACCGAGCATGGAAGCTCTTTGACCAACCCTACGTAGGCTTTCTCTTTGGCTGTTAGGTTGTTGTTCATCCCAGTCGATCCATAGTGCGGTTAGAAGCCTCCAAAGAGCGCCATACGTCCACGCGAGCTTGTGCGGCTACCAATGCCCACCTGAGGGACTCTGCTTGCTCTGTAGCCGCTTCTATCGCCTTCAGGTGCTCGATGTATTCCATCGCGGCATACGCCTCTATCTCAGCGGCGGCGGCTGTCTTCACACCGTTCGTCATTGCATGCTTCATGAGCATCGCCTTCTTGGACTTGCGGAACTCCTCGACGTATGCCAAGTGAGCTTTCGCCTCAGCGTATTTCTTGCCGTGCGTGTAGATGAAATCCACCGCTGTGTTGATGTCAATCTCAGTCATGATTTTCCTTTTGTAAAACCGACTCGGTTTCGTAATTCGTGGCACGTAATGCATCGCCACATAATCCGTCCGTCACTGGTACGAGACGTTTTTTCTGCTGGGCGGAGTCGGCACACCGAGCATGTCTTTTTTGGTTCATTCATCGCTTCAAATTCCGAACAAAAATTGCAAAGCTTGCTGACGTGTCGCCGAATGGCATCTTGTCGAACTCCTTTGCCACCTCTTCCAGCACCTCGTTGCGTGTGGGGCTTAGTGGGTCTATTTGGTGTGGAATCTCTTTGCCTATGTGTTTTCCCGCGTAATGACCAATGTCAAAGAAGTTAGCTTTGTATTCGGCATAAGCTGTGTCAAATGCTTCATCCAAGCTGGGCGTTGCGGTCTTGCGAGTCTCCACGTTGGGACAGCTTCTGCCTTGACAGCAGTGGTTATTGCATGGAGGGCATGTCATCTTTTGTCTCCTTTTCTAGTTCTTCCATCGCGTCTTCGGTGGCTTGCTTTTTATCCAAGTCACGACCGAAGATTGCGTCCCATCGGTTTGTCCATTCTGCTTCCGTCAGGTTCGACGGTCTGCGTCCACTTCCTTTGCTCATTTCATGCTCCATAAATTGCTATCAATGCGGCGTCAGCCAAAGCCTGCCCCTTACCCTTCTTGTCGAGATCGCGCCAGCTTGGGAACATCTGGATCGCCTTGACTCGTGATGCGTCCTTGTCCTGCCCGATCAGCCCTGCGCGTTTTTTCCACGTCGATGGGGTCACCATAGTCACTGGTATCTCAAACGCGCCCAAAACGCCTTGTAGGACGCCTGCTGAGTGTCCAAACGAGAACATGGACGCCACGCCTTGATTGGGCATGCTGGAAACCAATTCCACATAGGCTTGGAGCTTTTCGTCGGCGTACACCATCGGACGGATGAAAGCCGCCAGTGCTGAAGCGTTCACCCTGTTGGCTGATCCAGTCTTCATGGTGGGCATCGCCATCCACTCGATAGGTTGTCCGTCTTGAAGGACGACTATGGCGCCCGATAAGCCGGGGTCAATTCCAATGACTATCATTTTGTTCCTTTGAGTTGAAAATAATCGCATCGTTGCAGAATGAACCGCAACTGCTGTGTTGGTTTGCCGAACTTGTCGAGGATCGCATTACACCTCTTGTTTGCGTAGTGCTTGCACTCGAAACAAATCCGTCTGTCGTCTAACCCTTGCTCACGGTCACGCAAAACCAGAAGCCATGCAAGGTCGTATGCCTCTCCGTGTGGGCATCCATCATCGATGAACTTCTTTGCACGACGTTGGACGATTAGCTCTTCGCGTTCTTGCTCTTCAGTCATGTTTTGCCTTTATTTGAGCAATGTCCGAATGACATCTTTTAATTTAATAATTTCTGATGTTTGCTCGTCAATAATTTTCAAAAGATCTACGGTATTTTTTTTGTTGACGCTTGGCTTTGGATAGCCCAGTTTTAAAACTTCAGACTCAATTTGACGCAGTGCAAAAACATGTTTCAAGAATCCAAACAATTTTGTGAGAGTGTCATGACGTGGAATGGCACCCATTTCCCATCGTGCCAATGCCTGTTGTTGAATAGTCATCCCTGTGAATTCTGATAGGGAAGAACAAAATTCCTCCTGAGTAAAACCCATTGAAGTTCTGTCGGTTCGAAGCGCCGCACCAAAATTTTGATTGTTCATGTGTTCTTATCCTTGAGTTTGGTTTCTGCCCAATTACAGGCAATAAGAAAAGTTCTTTCATCCAACCAGTGACCATACTCTTTGCACTTTAATTTGTAGCTTCTTTGAATCTCTTCATCCGTTAAACCCACCCACGTGCGCTGTGATGCCTCTTCAAAGTCTGATCTGATGCCAGCAAGGTTCATTTGCAACATCATGTTTGACTTGATGATTTTTTCTACTTGTTCGTCAGTCATGCTTCCATCTCCTTAACAGTTGCTTCAAGGGCTTCCAATGAGGAAGCCAAAATAGAGTACGAACCAATGGGCGTGTCTGGATACCACTGCAATACCCAAACACTATCCTCAGCAATTGCTTTCTTCAATTCTTCAGGCGAAACAAAGTCATGGCAGTCGTAATATTCTTCAATGGTTTCGTACATATCACGGTGTTCGTTGTGAGTTAAGTACAAACCGCATTCATGCTTTGGTAGCCAGTTCATGTGTTCTTCTCCTTGAGTCTGGCTTCAATGGCTTGGCAAAGTTCGTATGACATTCCAAACGGCAACACCCCACATTGAATAAGTTCCGCTTGTGTCAGTCCAACCCATTCGCGCTCAGGCTTTTCCATTTGAACAATCAATGAGGA
>JACCDW011473786.1_pt1 | contig 11436 bp, 9 predicted proteins | sample 7449781 | NCBI WGS metagenome assembly JACCDW01 (sample SAMN15323449, study PRJNA562643) | freshwater metagenome | isolation source: river surface water | place: USA:Blue River Watershed | collected 2017-08-18
CGGTGGAGACCGGCGCCAGGGATTCGTCCACGATGGGGATCGTGAGCGAATAGCCCTTGACCGGGTACACGGGGATGTCGATGCCCGTGGGGGCCAGCAGGGGCCGCGAGTAGCTGCCCAGCGCCATGACGTAGCGGTCGGCCCTCAAGACCTCGCCCTCCGCGTTGTCCAGTGCCACGCCGGTGATGCGACGGCTGGCGTCGAAGGTGAACGAGCGCGCCGTCGCACCGTAGCGGAACGTCACGCCCAGGCCTTCGGCCAGCGTCGCCAGCGCGGTGGTGAAGAGGTAGCAGTCGCCCGTCTCGTCCGCGGGCAGTCGCAGCCCTCCCGCGATCTGCTGCTGCGACCGGGCCAGCGCGGGCTCGGCCCGCTTCACGCCCGAGGCATCCAGCAGCTGGAAGTCGATCCCGCACTCGCGCAGCACGCGGATGTCCCGCTGCGCCTGGTCCACCTGCTGCGGGGTGCGAAACAGCTGCAGCGTGCCCGCCGTGCGCGCTTCATACGCGATGCCGGTGTCCTGGCGAAGCTGCTGCAGGCAGGAGCGGCTGTAGGTGGCCAGCCGGAGCATGCGCTCCTTGTTGCGGCCGTACCGCTGCGGCGAGCAGTTGGCCAGCATCGCGGCCAGCCACTGCAGCTGGAACAGGGTCCCGTCGGGGCGGATGGACAGGGGCGCGTGGCGCTGGAACATCCACTTGAGCGCCTTGAGCGGGATGCCGGGCGCGCCCCAGGGCGTGGAGTAGCCGGGCGAGACCTGGCCCGCGTTGGCGAAGCTGGTGTCCAGCGCCGCGCCTTCGTGCCGGTCGACGACGGTGACCTGCGCGCCGGCGCGTGCCAGGTAGTAGGCCGTGGTGACGCCGATCACGCCGGCGCCGAGGACGATGACATGCACGGTTTTTCTCCCCAGGGTGATGTGTTCGGTGGACTTTAGGCAATGTGGACAACAAATGTTGCTGTATTGCTGTCCATTGACGAGAATTCCTGCTGAATACATCCCGCAAAATCCCCTGCATGCAGCAAACTTCCGAACTCGACGCGATCGACCTGCGCATCCTCGACATCCTCCAGCAGGAGGGGCGGCTGACCATGACCGAGCTGGGCGAGCGCATCGGCCTGTCGACCTCGCCCTGCTCGCAGCGGGTCAAGCGGCTGGAGCGGCTGGGGGTGATCACCGGCTACCACGCCCGGATCGATCCCGCCGCGGCGGGCAGGACCCTGCTGGTGTTCGTGGAGATCACGCTGGCGGAGAAGTCCGAGCAGATCTTCAAGAAGGTGCGCGAGGAACTGGCCCTCATGCCCGAGGTGCTGGAGTGCCACCTGGTCTCGGGCAGCTTCGACTACCTGGTCAAGGCCCGCCTGGGCGGCATGCCCGAGTACCGGCAGCTCCTGGGGTCCATGCTCAAAAGGATTCCGGTAGCGGCGCAGTCCAACAGCTATGTGGTGATGGAGGAGGTGAAGGAGAGCGTCGTGGTGCCACTGGGACGGCGCGGCGCGAAGGCCTGAGCGCGCATGCGATGATCCTTCGGGTATGCAACCGGGGAGTTCATCTTTGCCGCAAGGGCTGCAAGGCCGCCAGCTGCACCTGGCGGTGTTTGCCATCGTCCTGGGCATCACCCTGTCGGTGATCGACACCACCGCCGTCACGTTGGGCCTTCCGGCGATGGCGCGCGACCTGGGCGTGAGCCCGGACTCGGCCATCTGGATCGTCAACGGCTTCCAGATCGCCGCGCTGGTGGCCCTGCTGCCCCTGGCCAACCTGGGCGAGCGCATCACCTACCGCCGCGTCTACCTCGCGGGGGCCGCCCTGTGGGGCGCGGCGTCGTGGGTGGCATCGGTGGCGGACTCCATGACCGTGCTGGTCGTGGCGCGTATCGCCCAGGGCCTGGGCGCGGCCGGCCTCATGGCCGTGAATGCGGCGCTCGTGCGGATCACCTGGCCGCTGCCGCTGCTGGGGCGGGGCGTGGCCCTCAATTCCGCGGTGGTCAGCGTCGCCACGGTGCTGGGGCCGGTGATCGCGGCGGCGATCCTGTCCGCCGGGTCCTGGCGCTGGCTGTTCGCCATGAACGTTCCGGCCAGCCTGCTGCTGCTGGCGATCGGCCATCGCGCCTTGCCCGTGAACCCGAAGGCCACGGACACGCCGCCGCCCTCCCTGGCGGACCTCCTGCTCAATACCGGCCTGTTCGTCCTGCTGTTCATGGCGGTCGACCGGTTCGGGCAGTCCTTCCGGGCCGAGGGCGGGCAGGCCCGCTCGCTGGCGCAAGGCGCGGCCTTGCTCGCCCTGGGGGGGCTGGTCGCCGTCGTGCATGTGCGCCGCCAGTGGCACCGCCCGCGGGCCCTGCTTCCCGTGGACCTGCTGCGCATTCCCGTCTTCCGGCTTTCGATGATGACCTCGGTGGGAAGCTTCGCGGCGCAGACCATCACCTACATCGTGCTGCCGTTCCTGCTGCTGGAGCAGTGGCAGGCGACGGCCTCCCAGGCGGGATTGCTCATGGCTTACTGGCCTGTCGGCACCATCTTCGCGGCGGCGCTGGCGGGACGCCTGATCGGCAAGTACCACGGGGGATCGCTGGGCGCCGTGGGACTGGGCTGCCTGTCGGCCGGCCTGGCCTCGCTGGCCTGGCTCGCCCTGGCAGGCAGCCAGTCGACGGCGGTGGCCTGGAGCCTGGGCCTGTGCGGTATCGGCTTCGGGCTGTTCCAGTCCCCCAACAACCACATCATCATCACCAGCGCGCCGGTGCAACGCTCGGGCGCGGCCAGCGGCATGCTGGGGTCCGCACGCCTGACGGGGCAGACGCTGGGTGCTGCCCTTGTCGCGGTGATCTTCGCGGTGCAGGGCACGACGACGCCCCGGGGCTTCAGCGCGGCACTCGCTGTCGCGGCGGTGCTGGCGGCGCTGGCCGCCATCTCCAGCACGATGCGGCTGAAGCATCAGCCGGGTCATCGGACATGACACCAGCTGTCCCGCGTCGGGCAAGCGAGGCGCCAATCCCGCATACTGTGGTTCGTCCCAACCGGCAGGCAACATGACCACCACGACATTCGAAGGCTTCAAGGCCCTCAAATCCAGCGAAGGCTACGACGAAGTCCTGGTCCGGGAGTGGGCACCGAATGCCGTGGCCGACTGGCACGAGCATCCGTTCGATGCGGATGCCCTGGTCGTCCAGGGCGAGTTCTGGCTGACCCGGGAGGGGACGACCACCCACCTGAAGCCTGGCGACGTATTCCAAGTGCCGCGCGGCGTCAAACACCGTGAGCAGTACGGGCCCGAGGGCGCGGTGTTCTGGGCGGCTCGCAGGAACTGAGACCCGCCTGCCTGCCGAAATGAAAAAAGGCCGGGAACCCTCCCGGCCTTCTCGTTGGCGCTTGCGCTTGCCCCGTCAGAACTTGCGCACTTCCGCCACCGGGTCATCGTGCCTTGCCACTTGCCCCGGCGCGGGCGCCGCGCACGGGATGGCCGCGCCGGCGCGTGCGAACAGCGGCAGCTTGCCCAAGGGCGCGTCCACCGTGTGCCACTGGCCGGAAGCGAAGGCCGCGCCCGTCTCGAAGTCGAACCACTGGCCGCCGCCTGCCAGCTTGGGCAGGTACACGCGCCGCGTCGTCGCGCCTTCCTCCACCACCGGCGCCGCCAGCAGGTCGCGGCCGACCATGAAGTCGTCGCAATCCTCCAGGCACTGGGTGTCCTCGGGGAAGTCGTAGAACGTGGGACGGATGATGGGCTCGTGGTGGCTGCTGGCGCGCTCGAACAGCGACCACAGGTACGGCATCAGCCGGTAACGCAGTTCGATGGCGGCCTTGATGTGGTGCGTCACCTCGGGGTGCAGCCACGGCACCGTGGTCACGCCGTCGGCCTTCCAGGAGTTCATGATCATGCGCGGATTCAGCGCGCAGGACTGCACCCAGCGCACCAGCATCTCGGCGCCCGGACGCGGGCCGAAGAAGCCGCCCACGTCATGGCCCACGTTGAACATGCCCGAGAGGCTCATCTGCAGCCCGGTGCGGATGTTCCAGCGCAGCGTGCGCCAGCTGGTGGTGTTGTCGCCGGACCAGGTCTGCGCGTAGCGCTGCACACCCGGCATGCCGCCGCGCGTGATGGTGTAGACCGGCTCGCCCGGCTTGTGCGCGCGCTGCGCCTCGAAGGTGGCGCGCGTCATCAGCATGGGGTGCAGGGCACGCGAGCGGTGCATGGGGATCGGCTTGCCGAAGCCGGCCGATTGCGCGTCCTCGTCGTTCAGGGCGTACTCGTTGTTGTCGTTCCAGCCCACGTCGATGCCGTAGTCCAGCACCTGGCGCTTCAGGCCTTCCTGCCACCAGCGGATGGTCTCGGGCTTGGTGAAGTCCAGGTGTGAGCCCTGGCCGTCCCAGAACGGCTCCAGCACCGGCTGCCCGGTGCGCGCGTCGGCGATGAAGCCGCCCGCCGCCTTGACCTGCTCGAACGCCGGGTGGTCGTCCAGCAGGCAGGGCTTGAGGTTGGCGACGATCTGCATGCCCTTCTCATGGAAGCGGGCGTTCAGCGCCTTGGGATCCGGGAACTTGCTCTCGTTCCAGGTGAAGACGTAGCGGCGCTTGCCGCGGCTGGAGTAGCCCGATCCGTAATGGAAGGAGGACACCGGCACCTGGTGGGCGATGGCCTCGTCCATGAACTTCGTGAGCTGGTGCTGCGCATCGGGCGCATCGGCCAGGCCCATCGCCGTCTGCGCGAAGCCGGCGGTCCAGCGCGGGGGCAGCTGTGTGCCGCCGATCAGGGCGACGAACTGCGCGATCACCTCGGCGGGCGTGCGGCCGGCCATGACGTAGTAGTCCAGGTCGCCGTCGTCGATCTCCACGTAGCGGAAGAAGCCGTGGTAGTTGTCGTGCTCGCAGCCCAGGTCGAAGGTGCAGGTGGACAGGGTGTCGTAGTACACGCCCACCCACTGGCCGTTGGTGGCGCGGCTCATGACGAAGGGCCAGTGCTTGTACAGCGGGTCGCCATGCTCGGGGTCGTAGCCCAGCGAGTCCAGGCCTGCGGTGCGCAGGCGGCGGCCGTGCAGGTTCAGCGGGCCGGTCTTGTCGCCCAGGCCGAAGAAGTGCTCGGACTGCTCGCGGGCCAGGTAGTGGCGCACCAGGCCGCCACGGCCCTGGCGCAGGTAGGCGGAGGTCTCGCGGTCCTGCAGCACCGGGGTGCTGGCGCCGAAGGCGGTCCACTGCAGGCGGGGCTCGCCGGGCATCAGGCGAACGCTCAGCTCGGAGGTGCCGAAGCGGTCCTCCTGCGCCGAGGTCTGGGGCAGGGTGAAGCCGGCGAGGTCGTCGCGGTCGCGGCCCTCCCAGGGCACGTCGGTGCCGGCTTGCGGGGCGGCGCCGGGCGCGATCGCCCAGGTGCGTGGCTCTTTCCACCCCGAGGCCGGGCGCAGGCTCACGCGGGCCATGGTGGGGGACAGGAAGCGCACGCCCAGTTCGCCGCCATCGTCCAGGCGGGCGCGGGCCACTTGGGATTGCGCGTCGCTCTCGACGCGCCATGCCGGGGCAGTCCAGGGCCTCATGCGACCTCCTTCACACGCAGGCCTTCGGCATCGAAGCCGTGCACGCTGCCGGCTGCCGCCTGCAGCCACACGGTGTCGCCATACGCGGCCGGCTGTCCCGCGGACAGCAGCGCTTCGATGCGCGTGCCGTCAGGCAGCTCGCCTTGCAGCAGCTGGCTGGCGCCCAGGTACTCGGTGCTGCGCACCGTCACGGCCAGGCCCTGGCCTTGCGCGGCGGGTTGCAGGTGCTCCGGGCGGATGCCCAGTTGCGTGGCGTGGCCGGCATGGGCCAGGCCCAGCGCGCCGGCATGGGGCGCGCACGGAATGAAGTTCATGCGGGGGCTGCCGATGAAACCGGCGACGAAGGTGTTGCGGGGACGTTCATACAGTTCCTGGGGTGTGCCGACCTGCTCGATGCGGCCGTCACGCAGGACGACGATGCGGTCGGCCAGGGTCATGGCCTCGACCTGGTCGTGCGTCACGTAGACCATGGTCGCGCCCAGGCGGCGGTGCAGCTCGCGCAGCTCGGCGCGCATGGACACGCGCAGCTCGGCGTCCAGGTTGGACAGCGGCTCGTCGAACAGGAAGATCTTGGGATCGCGCACGATCGCGCGGCCGATGGCCACGCGCTGGCGCTGGCCACCCGACAACTGCGTCGGCTTGCGATCGAGCAGCTGGTCCAGGCGCAGCTGGGCGGCGGCCTGGCGCACCAGGCGGTCGATCTCCGCCTTGGGCATGCCCGCGTTTTCCAGGCCGAAGGCCATGTTGGCGTACACCGTCATGTGCGGGTACAGCGCATAGGACTGGAACACCATGGCGCAGCCGCGGTCGGCGGCGCCCACGTCGTTCACGCGCTGGCCGTCGATCAGGATGTCGCCGCTGGTGGACGACTCCAGGCCGGCGATCAGGCGCAGGAGGGTGGACTTGCCGCAGCCGGACGGCCCGACGAAGACGATGAATTCGCCATGGGACACCTGCAGGTCGACGGTCTTGATGACGTCGGCACGCTGGAAGCTCTTGACGAGGGAGCGCAGTTCGAGGGAGGACACGATAGTCGTTGGGGTCGGGGGTTACTTGACGCCGGCGCTGGCGATGCCGGTGGTGATGTAGCGTTGCAGGAAGGCGAAGACCAGCGTCACCGGGATCAGGGTGATCACGGTCATGGCCAGCAGGTAGTGCCACTGGGTGTTCAGCTCGCCCTGGAAGGAGTTGAGCGCCAGCTGCAGGGTGAAGACCTCGGACTTGGACAGCACGATCAGCGGCAGCAGGAAGTCGTTCCAGCGCCACATCACCGAGAAGATCGCCAGCACCGCCAGGGCGGGTGCCGTCAGCGGCAGGATGATGCGCCAGTAGATGCGCCACTCGCTGGCGTGGTCCATGCGCGCCGCCTCGAGCAGCTCGTCGGGGATGGTGAGCATGTACTGGCGCAGCAGGAACACGCCGGTGGGGGTGGCCACCGCCGGCAGGATCACGCCCCACAGCGAGTTGAGCATGCCCGTGGCGTTGATCACCAGGAACACCGGCACCAGGATGATGGTGGGCGGGATCATCAGCGTGGCGATGATCAGCAGGAATACCGCCTTCTGGCCGGTGAACTTGTACTTGGACAGCGCGAAGGCCGCCATGGAGTTGAACAGCAGCGTGAGGATGGTGGCCACCACCGTGATGAACACGCTGTTCCACAGGTACTTGCCGAACGTGAACTTGCCGAACAGGTCGGTGTAGTTCGCGAATGCCCAGGTGACTTCCTGGACCGGCGTGCGCTCCTTGATGTTCACCTGCACGGTCTCGCCCGGCTTGGCGGGGTCGACCATGGTGGCCATGATGCCGATGCGGCTGACCTGGGCCATCGTGCGCTCCTTGCCTTGCTCGTCGCGCACGGTGAACAGGGGCAGCGGCTTGTCATGGCCGGCCACCTGCACCGTCTTCTGCGACAGCGGCAGCAGGGTGGGCGGAAACTGGTTGATGGCCGACTCGGTCTTGAAGGACGACAGCACCAGCCACAGCACGGGCGCGAACATCACGAACAGGCCCACCATGAGGTAGGTGTAGCTCAGGACGTCGGTCCAGTGCAGGCCGTCGCGGCCCTTGGTGCGGGTGAGGAATTGCCAGGCGCGGGACATCAGCGTTCCTTCTGGCCGGCGTCGCTGGCCCGCGTGAGTTTGAGTTGCATGAGGGTCAGGATGATCAGCAGCACCGCCAGCGACAGCGAGGCGGCCGCGGCCAGGCCGTACAGGTGGATCTGCTCGGCGAAACCGGTCTGGTAGATGAACTGCACGATGAAGGTGGTCGCCGAGCCGGGGCCGCCGCCCGTGAGGACGAACACCTCGTCGAAGATCTGCACCGCGCGGATCAGGGCCAGCACCAGCACCACGATCAGGTTGGGCATCAGCAGCGGCAGGGTGATGCGGCGCAGCGTGCGCCAGGGCGAGGCGCGGTCCATCTCGGCGGCCTCGTACAGGTCACGCGGGATGGCCTGCAGGCCCGCCAGCAGGATCAGGGTGTAGAAGCCCATGTGGGCCCAGATGGACACGAAGGTGGCCCAGAAGAAGGCCCAGCCGCCATCGGTGAGCCACTCCACGGGCTGGGCGCCGGCGGCGACCAGGGTGGCGTTGAACACGCCCTGGCTTTGCAGCAGCCACTTCCAGATCAGGGCCACCACCACCGGCGACAGCAGCACGGGGTAGAAGAAGACGCCGCGCCAGAAGCCGCGGCCGATGATCTTGCGATTGAGGACCAGGGCGGTGAGCAGGGACAGCACCACCATCAGCACGACCTGGATCGCGCTGAACTTGAGCGTGTTGAGGATCGCGCGCCAGAAGACGTCCTTGCGGCAGGTCGTCAGGTCGAAATAGTCGCGGCACTCGTAGAGGATCTGGAAGTTCTCCAGTCCGGTGTAGGGGCGGTTGTGCGGCATCAGCTGCACGCCGCCGGTGACCGCATAGACCAGGTTGATCAGGATCGGCAGGAAGGTGAACAGGCCGAAGACCAGCAGGTTGGGGCCGACGAACAGCCACCCCAGGCGCGACAGGCCCAGGCGTCGCTGCCCGAAACGGAACAGCGGTTCAAAGAGGTTGAAGAACCAGGCGAGGAAGCGCACGGGGGGAACTCTCGTAAACGGGGGCGAATCGCCGGCACGGGCCCGGGGGACCGTGCCGGCAACTGCGGAGGCAGGGCTTTACTTCTGCGCCTGGCGGACGGCGTCCTGCATGTCGGCGTTGATCTTGGTGATCGCCTCATCCACGCTCATCTCGCCGACGATGGCCTGGGTCACGCGGGCGACCGTGGGCAGCATGATGGCGCGGTTGAACTTGTAGCCCTGGAACTGGTAGGCCGCGGGCGCCAGGTTGGCCACGCCGGAGCTGAACACGCCCAGGGCGTTCTTGGCGGCGGGCTGGGCACTGGTGTAGTTCACGCCCTTCTTGGCCAGGCCGGCGTGGGCCGGGATGTTGTTCGTCTTGGCGACGAACTCGCCGTAGGCCTGCTCGGACGCCATGAACTCCAGGAAGGCCGCGGTTTCCTTGGGCGACTTGCTGGTCTTCAGGGCCACCCAGGCGGCGCCGCCGGGGATGCCGGAGCAGGCGGCCGGGCCGCAGGGGTTGGGGACGGCGGCCCAGTCGAACTTGTTGCCGATGTCCTTCTGCAGGCGGTTGATCTGCCAGGAACCGGACAGCACCATCACGACGTTGCCGTTGATGAACTCACCGATGGAGTCGGCGTAGGTGGAGCCGCCCGAGCCGGCCCACACTTCGCGCAGCATGGTGCCGTCCTTGTGCCAGGACACGAACTTGTTGACGGTGTTGCGGTAGCCGTTGTCCAGGACCAGGTCGCCCTTGGCGTCGAAGATGGCGGCGCCGTTGCTGATGGCGGGGCCGGCAAAACGGTGGCCGGAGCGGTCCCAGGCCATGGCGGCCTTGGTCTGGGTGGCGCGGGCCACCTTGCGGGCGGCATCGGCCCACTCGTCCCAGGTGGCCTTGGGGCCGGGGATGGCGACCTTGGCCTGCTCGAACAGGGTCTTGTTGACGTACGGGCCGGTCATCGTCAGCTGGGACATGATGCCGTAGATGCCGCGGTCGTTCGGCGCGGGGCGCAGCCAGCCGGCGGTGGCGCCGAAGTTGTCGTCGATGGCCTTGCGGTTCTTCAGGTTGGAGGAGATGTCCAGGTAGTACTTGGACAGGCCGCCCAGGTCCGTCACGCGGGCGATGTCCGGGCCCTGGCCGGCGGCCAGCTGCACGGGCAGTTGCTCCAGGATCGTCTTGTAGGGGACCGTGTCGACGACCACCTTGGTGCCGGGGTTCTGCGATTCGAAGCGGCGGGCCAGCTCGTTGGTCACGTCGCACTCGGTGCCGTCCTGGTAGCACATGACGCGGATTTCGCCGGCCATGGCGGCGGCCGTGCCGGCCGCCAGCGTCGCGGCCAGGGCCGCGCGGCAGATCATGTTGAACTTAAGCTTCATGTTGTCTCCTCGAGGGGGTGGAAAAAGGGCTGCGTGATCCATCGTGCCCGCAGGCCCCAAAGGGCTGCTGAGCATAAGCGCCGACCGGGTCTTCGCGGATGAGCATTTCTACGGTCATGGTCTTCGTGGCGTGGCCAGGCCGTCACCAGGCGAAAGCCGGGTCGTTGCGCAGGTCGATGGCCTGGCCGGTCTGGATCGAGGTCTGGGCCGCCAGGCCGATCACCACCGCGGCGAGGCCGTCGCGCAGGGTGACTTCCACCGGGGCGGCGCCGCGCACCGCCTTCAGGAAGCGCTGGTGCTGGTACAGGGTGGAGCCGTTGTGGTCGCCGGCGGCCAGGGCCTCGGGGTCGACCGGCACGTCCAGCTCGCGCGGGCCCTTGGGGTCGCGGGGGCTGACCACCAGCTTGGGCACGGGCGGCTCGCCCAGGTGCTCGGGCCAGAAGCGGCCGGGGCCGGGCACCAGGCATTCCACGCGGGCCTTGGGGCCGACGATGCTGATCTCCTCCTGGTAGCGCGCGCCCTCGGCGAACATGCACAGGTCCAGCATGGCGCGCTGGCCGGAGGCGAAGTCCACGACCACGAAGGCGTTGTCCAGGATGTCGGGCGTGCCCTCGGGGTAGCGCTCGTCCTGGTGGTTGTGGGCGGCGGAGCCGGAGGCGAACACGCGCACCGGCTCGCTTTGCGTGAGCAGGCGCATCAGGTCGAAGAAGTGGCAGCACTTCTCCACCAGCGTGCCGCCGGTGTAGCGGTTGAAGCGGTTCCAGTCGCCCACCTTCACCAGGAAGGGGAAGCGGTGCTCGCGGATGGACACCATGGTCACCGGGCCGGTCTCCTGCTGGCCGTGCATTTCCTCGACCAGGCGCGCCACCGGCGGCATGTAGCGGTACTCCATCGCGATCCACAGCGGGGCGGGGTAGGTGTCGGCCAGCTTCGCGAGCGAGCGCACGTCCTCGATGGTGGTGCAGGCCGGCTTTTCCAGCAGTACGGGCAGCGGGCGCAGCGCGGCGATCTCGCGCAGTTGCTCGGCGTGGCGGAAGTTGGGGCTGGTGACGACCAGGCAGTCCACCTCGGGGTCCATCACCACAGACTGCAGGCCGTCGCTGCGGCGGGCGTGCGGCGCCAGCGCCAGGCTGCGCGCGGCCATCGAGTCGTCGGGTTCGTAGATGCGGGTCACCTGGGCCCCGGGCAGCAGGGCGATGTTGCGCAGGTGCTCCTGGCCCATCATGCCGCAGCCGATGAAGCCGTAGCGGGTGGTGGTGGTCATGACAGTGTCTCCTGGGTCAGCGCCTCGAACGTCCAGTCGATCGGCAGGCGGTAGCGGTCGCAAAGCCGCTGGAAATCATCGAGCCGGGGGTCGATCCCGGTCTCCTCCTGCAGCAGGCGCGCCACCTCGGGCGCGGCCTGGGCGGCGGCCTGCGCGTCGAGGAACAGCAGGCGCCAGCGGCGCGCAAGCATATCCTCAACGGTGATGGCCCATTCATGGCGGGC
>JACCDW010111875.1_pt1 | contig 11435 bp, 9 predicted proteins | sample 7449781 | NCBI WGS metagenome assembly JACCDW01 (sample SAMN15323449, study PRJNA562643) | freshwater metagenome | isolation source: river surface water | place: USA:Blue River Watershed | collected 2017-08-18
AGCTCAGGGGATAGAGCGTCTGCCTCCGGAGCAGAAGGCCGTTGGTTCGAATCCAATCGAGGGCGCAGTCGCGCGAACTCGAAAATATATTTTCGAAGTGAGCCGAAAAGCCCTCGATTGAAGGAGTATGCGACGCTCATCGAGGGCGCAGTTTTTTCTCCACATATACTTGTCAGTTGTGAGCCCTGACCAAAAATCAAAGACTATGTCCAAACGTGAGCGAAATTTCTGGACTTTAGTTATTTTGAGTTTAATTTTGGCGGTAATCACCTGGCGTAATGGAAATTCGCGAACTGAAAATTTAGTTGTTAATCCAACGGATCCGGCAACAGTTATATCGGCACAGCCAAGTCCTGAATTTAGTTGTGCTGATCAAGACCCATTTTCTGCAGAAAAAATTGCAACCTGGACTGCGACGCATAACCCCGGAACATTCAATGCAACCGTTATTGATTTGGTAAATAACTGCACATATTCAATAGGAACGCCCGATGCAACATTTCCGATGGCTTCAACAGGAAAAGTGATAATTGCTACCGGTGTGCTTGAAAAAGTAGCTCGAGGTGAAATCGATTACGCAGCAGTCGAGTCAGATATGCGGGCAATGATTACAGTTTCAGACAATGCGGCCGCTGATCGACTATTTGCGTTAATTGGGAAAGCACCAACTTTTCAAGATATTGAAGCGAGATACGGTCTAACAAAAACAACAACTGATCGAGGTTGGGGAACAACTTTGACTAATTCTGCTGACCAAGTTGCGTTACTGAATCAAGTAATTGGCGTTGCCCCAACTGGGTTACCTGAGGCGCAGCGAAGTGTCTTACGAGAACTTATGAAAAGTGTTGTGCCAGATCAGGCCTGGGGTGCTGGTAGTAACATTCCAGCCGGCTGGAGTGGCGCCGTTAAAAATGGCTGGTATCAAGCTGTACCTGGCGACATTCCGCCAGTTGGATTGTGGCGAGTTAATACAGTTGGCATGGCTTTTGATGAAACTGGAAAACCAAGGTGGGCTTACTCGGCCTACTCAAATGAATGGCCAACTCAAGCTGCCGGAGTTTCCGCTTGGAACGATTTAGCAGCTTTGATTGCAACTGAATTAGTCAATTAATTATTTAGCAACTGGGTATTCTTCGAGAACTGGGCAGCGCTGCCCGGGTGCAACTAGTGGCTCAAAGTGCCACCATTCATTTTTGTACCGTCTACACAAACCAAATTTGTAACCGTTAGCTTCAAGCCATTGCGCCCCGGCTTGTTTTCCAGTTTTGTAATTTATGTCAACTGCCAAACCCCATGGGTGCATTGAATATTGTGGCGGTAACACCCACTTGCTAGCTTCTTCAACTGAACCATTGGTAACAATTGCTTGATCAAACAATTTTTGTTGATATTCAAACGAGCGCCAGCCACTTGTGATTAAAAGTGTGTGCCCTTCTTTTTGTGCCATCAATTGGGCGATTTTAATTCGATTAGCAAAAAAACTATTCATTTGTTTTGGCCTGACATTTCCAGGCGTATGCGCATTAGCCCCAACCGGAAGTTCAGCTTTTAAGCAAGTTGCAATACTTGATTTTCTAACATAACCAGTTTTTTTGTGTATACATACGTTTACGATTTTTTGTTCAGCCTGAACTGGTGCAGTGATCAGCGTAAATAAGCCAAGAAATGCGAATAGCAAAGTAATTCGCTTTTTCATTTCGCAGCACCGCCTATTTAACTTGAGCGTATTTAAAAATTGCTACTAACGCCAATGAGGCCGCTCTCAATGCATAAGTCAGTAATTAATGATCGTTATGGGCGAGATGGTGAAAACTTTAGAGCTTCTCGTGAAATTGGTCGGCCAGCAATTATGTCTGCAACGAGTACAGAAGTACCCAATGCCATCATCGTTCCGAGCATTCCATGGCCCGTTGCCATAATTACGCGAGGAGCTTTGCTCAATGGGCCAATGTATGGCAAGCCATCAGGGCTGGATGGGCGAAGCCCTGACCATGGATTCACATTCAACGTGCTAGTTGGAATGTCCAAAACATTGCTTGCCGTATTCAAAAGTTTTTGTACAGCTTTCATTTCAATTGATCGATCATTAGGAGAAGTTAAGGTGTAACCCGTACTTAACCGCAAGCCCCAGTCAAGAGAGTTTCCCGCGATCCGTTGTTCAGCTAACAAGAACGGGCGCTTTGGTTGGTTTTTTAAATTAGGAATGGTAACGGAATGACCCTTTGCCGGCATGATTGGCAAATTAACACCAAGTGATTTAACTAGCTCACGTGACCAAACCCCAGCTGCGACCACAAGATATTCACTGGTCCAAGAATCTTTATTCGTAGTAATCGAAACATTATTCCGGGTAGAGGCAATTTTTGAAACTGATTCGTTATTGCGAATAGTAACTCCATTATCAGTGCATAACTTAGTCAGAATTTCAATAACTGATTTTGGATCGACACCGAAGTCGGTATTGAATTCAACAATTGCTTTTGCCGTATCTTTTAGAATTGGTTCAATTGCTCGAGCTTTGGACACTTCAATTTCTTTTGCACCAACGCCATACTTATTCATTAATTCAACTTCGTGATGAGCATGTTCTGCAGCTTTGTCAGTCGAGAATATGTACCAAAGTGCTTCCGGGGCTCGAGTTAGTCCATGGCTTGCGATTAGTTTTTCAAACCCCGCAATACTGACATTTAAAAGTTCGGTTAAGGCTGGTACTGACTTATCAACGTGTTCTTGTGTGCAAGAGCGCACAAACTTGTAAGTCCAAGATGCTAGAAGTGGACCAGCAGTTGGCGAAAAACCAAAAGCACCTGTTCGCTTAAGTAATTGTTCTGCACCCATTTGCACCATTCCAGGTGCGGCGAATGGAATTACGTGCGACGGAGCAATCCAACCTGCATTTTGATTTGAGGTACCAAATTTAGGTTCGCCAGAATCAACTAATGTGACGCTAGTTCCATCTAGTGCAATTTGATATGCCGTGGCTAGACCGATTACGCCACCGCCGAGAACGGTTACTGATGGATTACTCATAGCACCAGATTACGGGTTACTAAAAACACCTGGAAAGTTGGTGGGGTTTGGAAATAAAAAATTAAAGTAGAAAAGTTCGAGTCAGGCTTGCATTTGTGAGTGGATCGCTAGTTATTAGCTCGCCATTAAAGGTAACCACCTCACCTTTAGCGCTAACTTCAACTTCACCAAGTACGCCATGTCTAACCATCTGGCTACTTCGCACAGTCCGCGTTCCCTTTACTGGCACGCTTCTTCGGCGACTGGGGGAAGTTGTAGCAGAACTATTTGTGAAATGAATTCCTAGGTCAGCAGCAGTTGCGCCATAAGCGCCAAATTGTGGACCAATTAAAAGTGGCTGCGCTTCCTTAACAGTTGCTCCTGGGTCACCAACTACGCCCCAAGCCGGAATACCTGCTTTGATTACCATGTCTGGCTTACTGGCGAAATCAGCGTAGCGCCACAAAACTAAATCTGCGACTAACCCAACCTGAACTGAACCAACTTCGTGTGACAAGCCATGAACTAAAGCAGGGTTAATTGTAATTTTTGCGACATGTCTAAGTACTCGCTCATTTGAGGTTTGTACTTCATCTGGCGCAACACTTCCATCAAGTATTGCTTTATCCGCGAACATACTGGCCATGGCAAAAGTCTTACGCCAAGTATCGTCAGCCCTACCCATACCCAGTGCATCGGAAGAAGTTACCGGAATAACTCCCATATCGTGCAGTCTGTTTTCGGCAGCCATAGTTGCGTTGCGAACTCGTTGTTTAGCTAGGGCTACATCACTGGGTAAATCAGCATTCATGCCATGCGCCGAAATAATCATTGCCACATGTTCTTCAGCAGCATTTATTCCATAAGCCAAAGTTGGATTAGTAGAAGATGCCAAAATATTTTCGCGTCCGGCAAGTTGCAAAACATTGGGCGCATGGCCTCCGCCACATCCTTCAACATGGAATGCATGAACTGCTCGACCGGCAATCGCAGCAACCGTGCCTTGGACATCAAGCATTTCATTTAAGCCATCAGTGTGTAACGCCACAGCTAAGTCATGTTCTTCTGCAAAAGTTAATGCAGTATCTATAGTTCGCGGATGCGCACCAGTATCTTCATGTATTTTGAAGCCGCATATTCCACCGGCTAACGCTTCTTCAAGTGGGGCAGTGGTACTTGCCGAAGCCCGGCCAAGTATTCCAACATTTATTGGCCAGGCGCTGAACATTTCATGTCCATGCGCAAGGGCCCAAGCTGAACTAACTCCGACACCCCAAAATGGTCCAAACTCCTGGGCAATTATTGTGGTGACCCCACTTGATAATGCGGCATCACAAACCCGCGGAGATAGTGCGTGGACATGTGTATCGATGCCGCCTGCGGTGACAATAAATCCTTCGCCTGGAATTACTACAGTTCCCGATCCAACTACGACATCTATGTTGTCCATCGTGTCCGGATTGCCAGGTCGACCTATTGCGCTAATTCGGCCATTGCGAATTCCAATGGACGTAACTTTTATTCCTTGCACCGCATCAATTAAAAGTGCGTTAGTAATAACCAAGTCGCATGATTGCGCGCTATTAACTGACTTCAGTCCCATTCCATCTCGTGCACTTTTACCAAAACCCATTTGTAGTTCACTACCAAAAGCACGATCATCCGCTTCAACGCGAATTACTAAGTCAGTGTCACCGAGTCGCACAAAGTCTCCGGCGCGAGCGCCATGGACAGCAATGTCTTCCTGCGCAATTCTTAGTTCTTCTGGTGTCATGACGGCTCCCCGGACAAGTAGCCAAATTCAGAAAGCCGGGCTATTGCCTTAACTAAACCATTGGGTTGATCAAGTTCTCCGTCAATAATTCCGGCAAATCCAATCAAGATTCGATCGCCTTCAATTGGAATTAAGTTCACTTCAACAATTTCGTTTGGCGGAAAATCCACGTGCGTTCCAGAAGGAATGTTTAGCCGCATTCCATAAGCTGCCTCACGAACAAATCGCAGTTTTGGGTTCACTTCCATGAAGTGCATATGTGAAGTTACCGAGATAGGTACGGCGGATTCATTTTTAACTTTAAGACTTACCGGTTGAGTAGTTGGTGTTGGGAAAGCAGCTAGCCGGGTAACTTTTCCTGGATATTCGTTTTCTGAATTCTCAAAATTAACAACCACAAGTCGTCGACCATCACTAAAAACCGCTTCAACCGAAATTCCGGATAGCAACGCGGCGACACCTGGCAATAGATCATCTTTTGATAAAGCAGATTGACCAGCAGCAAGTGCAGCACTGTGGGTGGCTCCATCCCGCGCTGCTTCAATTACTGCATTTGAAATGATGGCCACAGCCTCTGGCTTATTTAATTTCAAACCACGGGCAAGCCTGGATTTAGCTAACTGCCCAGCCGAAAACAGTAAGAGCCGATCTTGCTCAGAGGGAGTTAGTTCCACAAGACGATTCTTGACTATCGAACACTTTAATTCCAGCCAACCAAGTGTTAGTCACCTTTGCTTGCAATAAATCTTTACTGGGTACTTGCGTTAGATCACAATCGAATGCCACTAAATCAGCCCGAAAGCCGGTTTTAATTTGCCCCCATTTTTCGCTTTCGCCAGCTTGAGCAGCCACACCGGATGTGTATGCGGCTATAGCTTGATTTAGGTCAATTCGTTCATCGGGTACCCAACCACCAGCTGGTTCGCCATCTTCGGTTTGCCGAGTTACTGCAGTAGCAATTCCAAGAATCGGTGCTCCGGTAGTTACTGGCCAATCAGAACCAAATGAAACAGTGGTACCAAGTTTGAGCATCGTTGCTATTGGATATTGAAGTTCGGCACGGCTAAGTCCAATGCGTGGAATAGTTAGCTCAACTTGTTCTTCACTTAATTGCGCCCAATACGGTTCGAAATTTGCGATAACACCTATTTCTTTGTACCGAATTCGGTCTTGCGGTGAAATTAGTTGGCTATGCGCAATTACCGCATTGTTAGTTGAACCAAATTTATTCTTTGCGCTCTCAAGTGCGTCTAATGCATCTCTTATTCCTGCATCGCCGATTGCATGAATGTGGGGCTGGAAACCATGTTGAATAACCGCTTCAATCAATTCAGTTAATTCAGATTCACTCCAGTTTGGAATCCCATTTCCTGGGCAGTCGCAATAACTTTCCAAAACGCTGGCAGTTCCACCCTCTAAAATTCCATCCACAAAAATTTTCACTGAATTTGCACTTAATTGTGTTGCGTAATTTTTTGCTAAATATTCGCGACGTTCTTTCCAGAGTGGAATCGAGTCTTTCCAGTTTTCCAATGGGCTGGCTAGCCAAGCTAAATTAACTCGCTGCTTTAAAATTCCAGCCTTTGCACCTAATAGCCAACTTTGATAGATCTCATCATCAACCCATGCATCTTGTAGCCAAGTGACTCCATGACTTGCGTAGTAATTTGTCGCATATTTAACTGCAGCTAATTTTTGATCATCGGTTAGTGGGGGAAGTTTTTGGTAAGCAAGATTCCAGGCACCCCACTCTCGTAATGTGCCAGAAGGTTTACCGAGCTCATCCAGACAAATTTCGCCGAGTGACGGCTGACTTGTTTCTTCCGTTATGCCGCACCACTTCAGCGCCGCAGTGTTCAGCCAGGCAGTGTGGTAATCCAAAGCTCGAAGCACTATAGGTCGATCACTAACCACTGAATCAAGCCAACTTGCTTGAAATTCACCGCGCGGCGCCAAACTTGGGTCGTAACCTTCACCTCGAATAATTTCTACATCAGGATTTTCGTTGGCATATTTCTGGACAATTTTTAATAACTCATCAAGTGAGCGCGCTTTATTAACTGGAGCGAATAACGTTTCAATTCCACCGTTAATTGGGTGTGCGTGGCCATCACCAAAAGCAGGAAGTAAAGATCTGCTGGCTACGTCAAATATTTGATCTGCGGTTGATAACAAATCTTGCGCGTTTTGCCCGACCGCAACGATGACTCCATCTTTTGCGGCAATGCAATCAGCCCACTCATTGTTGCCAAGCCACACTTTTGCGTTATGCCAAACGATGAGGGTCATAGTAAATCTTAATTGGATACAATTTATATATGTCTGGTGCATTGTCAGGGCTAGTAGTAGCCGACTTCACCAGAGTTTTAGCGGGACCATACGCGACTATGTTGCTTGGCGATATGGGCGCAGAAGTAATTAAAGTCGAGCGCCCCGAGTCAGGTGATGACACTAGGCACTGGGTTCCACCTCAGGATTCCGCAGGTCGAGCAACTTACTTTGAAGCCGTCAATCGCAATAAATCTTCAATTGAAATTGACATGACTACAGAGGATGGCAAACGCGAGGGTGCAAAGTTAATTGAAAAAGCAGATGTTGTTATACATAATTTTCCGCAATCAAATGCGATAAAACTGGGCTTGGATTATCAAACCGTTTCGAAAATTAATCCCGAAGTAATTTACTGTTCGATATCAGGCTTTGGTTCAAAAGCTGGCGCTGCAATTCCAGGGTATGACTTATTGGTTCAAGCTATGGGCGGATTGATGAGCATCACTGGCGCCAATTCAGAAGAGCCATCAAAAGTTGGTGTTGCACTAGTCGATGTCATAACTGGTTTACACGCAACGATTGGAATATTGGCGGCCTTAAATCACCGAAATGAAACGGGTCAAGGGCAAGCAGTTGAAGTTAATTTACTGAGTTCCATTTTGTCTGGACTTGTAAATCAAGCTAGCGGTTATGTTTCAGGTGGAGTAATTCCTAAATCGCTTGGCAATGCCCATCCATCAATTAGCCCGTACGAGGTCTATCCAACGGCAGACCGGCCAATTGTTTTGGCGGTCGGTAATGAAAGTCAATTCGCCAAACTATGCAAAGTCTTGGACTGCTCAGAGTTACCAACTGATCCAAAATTTAATTCGAATGCAAATCGAGTTTCACATCGACAGGAATTGAATCAAGTCCTAATTAGCAAGCTAAGTAAACAAGGTGCAGATTACTGGTGGAAAGCTCTGACGGATGCGGGCGTGCCAAGTGGGCCAATAAATAATGTGGCAGAAGCTTTTGACCTGGCCGAAAGAATGGAACTTGATCCGATTGTTGAAATAATTCAAAACGGCGAGGTTCGCAAACAAGTGGCAAACCCAATAACCTTTAGTAAAACTCCAGTTGAATATCGATCGGCTCCACCAGCACTTGGCGAAAAACTAACTGAAAAATAAACAGGCAAAAAATGAACGGTCCAATCTCGTCACAAGAGTCAGTTTTAAATGAGTTGCGCGAAATGATTGGTTCGGGTCAGTTAGCACCTGGGCAGCAAATAGTCCAAGAGTCACTTTCTGCATCTTTGGGAGTAAGTCGAGTTCCGATTCGAGAAGCGTTACGAGTACTTGAAGGTGAAGGACAAGTTGTCCATTTTCCAAATCGCGGGTACTTTGTCGCAAATCTTTCAGTAGAAGACCTTGAAGAGGTATATCGCATCAGAGCAATTCTCGAAGATGAAGCACTTAGAATCGCAGTTCCACTGCTAAGTGGCCAAGACATTGATTACATTGAAAACATCTTGACCGAAGTCGAAGAAGCGGCCAAAACGCGAAAGATTTCTGATTTAACCGACACCAATCGTCGCTTCCATTTTGCAATTTTTGAAGCAAGTAACCTGCCACGTTTAGTTCGAATGATTCGCACTTTGTGGGATGCAACTGATGCCTATCGCGGTGTTTATTTCGCTTCGCCAACTAATTTGCACGAAATGGAGCACGAGCACCGCGACATGGTGGCGGCGTTGCGTGCACGCGATGCCGAAAAGATCGTGCAGCTGCAAGAAGTCCACCGAAGCAATTCAGTCAGCGCAGTAAGCCAGATCATTCGACGTAAATAAACTTTGCCGAACTAAAAAGCGCTCTAAAGCACCGAAAGTAAGTGCTAATTCGACTTGAACTTTAGGTAGGCTTTTGGCGTATGACACCGCAAGAGTTAGCCAATCACATAGAGGCTGCGGTGAAGAGTGCCATCGAGTCTGGCCAACTTAAGTTATCGCAAAGCGATATTCCAATCGATATTGTTGTTGAACGCCCGAAGAATCCAGAGCATGGTGATTGGGCAACCAACATAGCGTTGCAATTGGCTAAAAAAGCAGAATTAAATCCACGCGCAGTAGCTGAGATCTTATTACCCATAATTTCTAAATCCGAAAGTATTTCGCAGGCACAGATTGCTGGTCCGGGATTTATTAATTTAGCAATTACAGCTGGCAGCCTAGGACAGTTAGCAGCCAGCATTGTTACTCAGGGTGAAAACTATGGTCGAGGCGTAAAACTTGCTGGAAAAAAAATTAATGTTGAATTTATTTCAGCAAATCCGACTGGTCCATTACATCTTGGGCACACCAGATGGGCAGCGGTGGGTGATGCAATTGCTCGAGTTCTTGAGGCAGAGGGCGCGCAGGTTGCCAGAGAATTTTATATAAATGATCGCGGCGTTCAGATGGATAAATTTGGCGCTTCGGTTAAAGCTGCAGCTCATGGTGAACCGATTCCTGAGGACGGCTATCACGGTGCTTACATTTCTGATTTAGCAAATGAAATTTTGACTCGGCAACCAGAAATTTCAAATTTGCCTGAACCAGATAAAAGTATTGCCTTTCGGGAAGCAGCATATGAACTGCAACTAGCTGATCAAAAACGAGTACTCGCGTTATTTAACACGCACTTTGATGTTTGGTACAGCGAGCGAACTTTGCATGAAAGCGGTGCAGTCGAGCGGGCTTTCGAAAAACTTCGAAAACAAGGTCACGTTTTTGAATTAGATGGAGCAACTTGGCTGCGCACAACAGACTTTGGTGACGACAAGGATCGAGTACTTGTAAAAGCTGATGGTGAATTAACTTATTTTGCTTCCGACACTGCTTACTACGTTGACAAACGAGCCCGTGGCTTTGATAACTGTATTTATTTACTTGGTGCAGACCATCATGGATATGTAAATAGGTTGCGCGCGGTGTGTGCCTGCGCAGGGGATAACCCAGATGAAAATATCGAACCGATGATCGGCCAGATGGTCAAAATGATGAAGAATGGCCAAGAAGTTCGTTTGTCTAAGCGAGCCGGAAATATCATCACCCTTGAAGATTTAGTCGATGAAGTTGGCGTGGATGCGGCGCGATATACCTTGATTCGTTATCCAGTTGATTCACCGCTGGTTCTTGATCTTGACTTATTGGTTTCGCGCACTAATGACAATCCAGTTTTTTATGTTCAGTATGCGCATGCTCGAATAGCATCAGTGATCAGAAATGCAGTAGAACTTGGAATTTTGCCAGCAACAAATTGGGATAAGACGAAATTTAATCCAGCTCTGCTAAGTGATGACCGCGAGAGTAACTTACTTGGCTTACTTGCGGACTATCCAAGAGTTGTGGCATCTGCTGCTGAACTTCGAGAACCACACCGGATTGCTCGTTACTTAGAAGAAGTAGCAACCGCATATCACCAGTTCTATGCATCCTGTCGAGTATTACCGCAAGGCGATGAAAAAGTTGATGATTTAAACATTGCTCGGCTTTGGTTGTGCGCTGCAACGAGACAGACAATTTCAAATGGCTTAACTTTATTGGGCGTTACAGCGCCCGAAAGAATGTAGTTATGGCGCAGCAATTCAATAACGAATTAAATCCACAGATATGGCCAGATTCAGTCCGACGAAGTGACTTTGGCGAACTGACCATCGGTGGCGTTGGCGTTAGTTCGTTAGTTAAGGAATTTGGTTCCCCACTTTTTATTTTTGATGAAGCACATGTTCGAAATCGGGCTCGAAGCTATGCATCTGCATTTAATGCGGGACAAATTCAGACCGACGTTTATTACGCAAGTAAAGCATTTCTTTCCACCAAAGTCGCGAAGTGGTTAGTAGAAGAAGGACTAGGGATAGACGTCTGCACCGAAGGAGAGCTAGCGGTCGCACTTCGAGCAGGAGTAAAACCAGAAAAAATAATTTTTCATGGAAACAATAAAAGCGTTGCCGAGTTAGAAACTGCAGTAAAAGCTGGAGTTGGGCGCATTATTGTGGACAGCCTGATTGAGATTGAAAGATTAAATCAAATTGCCCAACGCAATGGCATTACCGTCCAAGTATTGGTTCGACTCACAGTTGGCGTTGAAGCGCATACCCATGAAGCGATCTCAACTGCACACGAAGATCAAAAATTTGGCTTGTCCATTGCATCAGGTGCGGCCATAGATGCAGTCGAACGCGTAATTGCTGCGCCTGGTCTATCCCTTTTGGGTTTACATTCGCACATTGGCTCGCAAATTTTTGATGCTTCTGGTTTTGAAATTGCTGCACATCGAGTAATTGAGTTTGCCGCACTTGTGCGAGAAAAATTTGATTTCACCGTGACCGAGCTAAATGTGGGTGGTGGAATGGGTATTGC
>JACCDW011158090.1_pt1 | contig 11435 bp, 7 predicted proteins | sample 7449781 | NCBI WGS metagenome assembly JACCDW01 (sample SAMN15323449, study PRJNA562643) | freshwater metagenome | isolation source: river surface water | place: USA:Blue River Watershed | collected 2017-08-18
CCTGAAGTCTTTTCTTTTGTCATAAAATTAGTATAAGTTTTTAATATTGTTTAAAACTTAAATACTATAAATTACAACATTCATTAAACATTTATTACAGCAATATAAAATAAGTATTACCGATAAAACATCGAACTATAATAAAAACCATAAAAACTGTTGAGTAATTAAGTCGCTTAAGGTAGTAAATATATATAATATTATTGAGTAAAATATTTAACTTTTTAAATATCTTTGAAACTTATGAATACTATCAATATCAAACTTAAAAATCAACTGTCACAATATGTTGACAGTTCTAAGAAACTTGGTAAAATCCTTAAATTCTCAACACAATTAAACTATCTTGTAAACATCAAGAAAGCTACTCCAGAAGAAATTGGAATATTCACAAGAGATAATTTAGCATTTCTTGGTTCAACATTCATTAAGATTGGGCAATTGTTATCCACTAGAAGTGATGTATTTGATAAACGCTTTACACAACAGTTAACCACATTGCAAGATAGTGCACCACCGTTTGATATATCTTTATATCATGATGATATTCATAAAATTGTTAAAGAGTTTGAAGAAAAACCAATAGCTTCAGCATCTATAGGTCAAGTTCATAAAGCTGTCTTGAATAGTGGGGAAATTGTTGCTATCAAATTAAAAAGACCCAACATTGAAAGAGATATTAAAACTGATTTTCAAATGCTACTTGGGCTTATTGCTTTATTGAGAAACATTAGTGATAGACGAGAATTCTATGAACTTCAAACAATATTCAAACAATATGAATCTTTATTAAATGAAGAAATAGACTTCAAAAGAGAACTTAGAAATCTCAAAGAATTTAAAAAGATATTTTCTAGTAGTGATGATACTAAATGGATAAAAGTTCCTAAAGCCTATGAAAATGTTTCATCTAATGACATAATTGTCATGGAATATCTACCTGCAATTAAAATCAATGATTTTGAAACTATTGAGAAAATGCAGTTTGATAGAACACTTATTGCTGAAAAACTTGTTGAATGTTATATCAAACAAATTGTAGAATATGGTAAAGTTCATATTGATCCTCATCCAGGAAATGTTGGTATTACTACATATGGCAAAATTGTGTTTTATGATTATGGTATGGTTTGTGATATAAACCCTATTTTGATGAATAAGTTTCAAGAATTATTGATTGCTGTTTCAGAGAAAGATACTGATTTAATTGCAAAAATAATGGTTGAAGCTGAAATTGTATTTTTAGAACCTGAAAATATTGTTTATCTTAAGAGTTTTGTATTGAGTTTTTTGAACTATATCGAAAGAGTTGATGTATCATATTTCAAAGAGAATTTTATTGATAAAATTAGTAATGAAGAGTTACCTTTTGTAATAAACTCAAACTTTCTACTTATTCTAAGAGGAGTTACTATTCTTGAAGGTGTATGTAAAGCATTGGATCCTAACTTCAATTACAAAAAAATTATTGATCCATATATAAATGAAACGTTTCCTATCGATATTTTGTACTTTGAAAAAAGAGCATTAAAGGATATTGAGAGTATTCAACGATTGAACATAAATCAAGTTATAACTGATAATAAAAAGAATGATATTGATAAGGAGTTGTTAGAGAAACGATTAAAAGATATAACAACTATAAGAGACAAAGAAAGGTCAAAACAGTTTCTAACAAATATTATTATTATTTCAGTATTATTTACATTAGGTCTTGGTGAAAGTGTAATAGATAATCAGTTTGTACAAATAGGACTTATTGGATTAACTTTTTTAAGCCTATATAATAAGTAATTTATTTTTTTTGTTTTGATGAGTAATTCAAACAAATTTAAAAACAAAATGAATATTGAACAAGATTACATTGACATTGATAAACCTACTCAACTTAAAAAGAGATTATTAGCAAAATATACTAACAATGACAGAGATATAAGGAAGTTATCTGATGACGAGTTTATGAATTATTCATTATTTTTAACTCAACAAACTGATGTTCATAGCACAGAAAAAGCTAGAGATGCATATGATACAACTAAGAACTTTAGAAAAGTTAAGACCTTGAAACAAGTTATGAAAGTGATATCTGTTGTTTTGGTTGTTCTTCTTGTATTTGCTGTTATTGCATTATTGTTATTTGCAATTATATATCTTTTTGTGTATATGAAAAAAGATAAGGTTAAAAGAATAATTGATTTCTATATGTTAGGAACTGCATTGTCTTTTGTTGGTATTTTTATGGTATTTCTTTATCTTTTCCTCAAAATGTCAGCAACTATTAAAAAAATTATAAGTTTATTGTAATACTATCATGGCTCTTAATGGATGGATTGAAATAGGATTATCTAATCCTAACATGTTCGCAAATCAAAGTAATCCAGATATTGTTATTCGTACTTATGATGCTTCTGCTTCCAACAAAATTATCATTGGTAATACTTCATCAAATGAGGGAAGTAATCGTCTTGGTGGTATGTATATACTAAACAATAATGTTGGTTTTAAGAAAGTTCCTTTATCTGGTATTGATGTAGATATCAATGGTCTTTATTCTACAATTGATGGTCGTGTTGCAAGTAACTTGAATGTTGGTTATGGTAATAATGCTGGATTTTTTCAATTAAGAGGTGATATGCTTATGATTAATACTGGAACAAGTGACATGAGAGCTATTAATTCTAACAACACTTTTTATTTTATGTATAGCAATGTTGAAAGAATAAAGTTCACAAATGGTTCAGGTATGTATTTAAATGACAATGTTTATATTACTAATGACGTTTATGCTACTGGTTTTCATATGACTTCTGACAGTAATTTCAAAGAAAATATCAATGAAATTCATGTAAACTCTAAAAGTAATAGTGAACTTCTGTCTAAATTAAAAGTGTACGATTACACATTGAAAGGTAGAAATAAAAAGATAAAAGGTTTTATAGCTCAACAAATTGAGCAAGTATTACCTAATGCTGTTGAAGAAGTTGATAATATCATTCCCATTTATAACAACTTTCTATCCTTACAGAATGATATGTTAGTCTCCTATAATTTAGACAATCTCAAAGATTTTTTTGAGGTTAATGATGAAATAGTTCTGGGACAGACTATCTATTCTAAGGATATTTTTGTCAAAGTTGCATCTGTTGACAAAGATTGTTTGACGTTTCATAATCCTTCAATATTATATAGTTTGAAACATTGTGATTCTTTATATGTTCATGGTAAAGTTGGTAAAATGAAAACTGTAGATACTAATCAAATCTTAGCATTATGTGTCTCTTCATTACAAGAAATTATAAGGAAACTTCTTTAGATAATCCAAAAATATATTCATTTCTTATAATATAATGTTAGCATCATTTCAACCAGTAAGGAATAATACTGATGTTTTTTTAGATTCACTTAGTAATGATGTAATCCTTAGGGGGCATAAAAACACACAACATTTACTTATTGGATTCACATCAAACATTGATAGTGCTATTAATATATCACAATCCAACTTTAAATTCATCAAAGGTGCTTTATACACATCCAATATTGGTATTGGAACTACTACACCTGCATCAAACATGCATCTTCATGTTTCGGGAAATGCTCGTGTTGAAGGAGATATGATAGTAAATGGTTCTATAACAAGTCTTAATACTGATGTTAAGGTTACTGACCAATTTACAGTTTGTAATGATGGAACTGGACCAGCACTCATTGTAACACAATTAGGTACTCAACCTGTTGCTGAATTTAGAGACGATGATAAAGTTGTGTTTAAAATTTTTGATGGTGGTTTTATCACTATTGGTTCAAATACAGCAGCAACAAAACTTGATGTTGAAGGACATACTACTATCCGTGGAACTATTTTTACATCTAATGTTGTAACCTCGAATATAACTACATCATCATTAACATCAACTATAAGCACTAATCTAACTACAATTACAAGTAATCTATACTCCAGTAATTTAATTGTCAATAATCAAGTTATTATAAATTCTAATGGAACTATAACTAATTCTAACTTTTTACCACCTTTCAATACATCTAATGTTGTTGCTGGACAGTTCACAAGTAATTTCATCAAAGATGATAATATAACATCTGCCAAATTAGAAAGCAATCTTGTTCTGAAAGGAACAACCACAATAAGCAGCAATGCATTTATTAACAATGGTGATCTTAAAATATTAGGATGTAATAATTTTATTAATATTGGTGATCAAGCAAGATTGTTTTTAGGTTCTAATGACTATTTCATGGCATCTAGTAAAGGTGTTGGATTAGTATTCCAAGTACCTGGAACAACATATCCAGTAGTTATTGAAAACTCATCTGGATTTATGGGACTTGGTACTATGGACCCACAAGAAAACCTTCATGTAAGATCAAATGTTAAAGTTGAAGGTTCTGCATATGTTTTGACAAAATTAGGTGTAGGAAACTCTAATCCTGTAAAAACTGTAGATATTACAGGAACAACACAAATATCTGATACTACAACTTTCTTAGATGATCTTTCTATTATGTCTAATAATGGTACTTGGAGTTCTGTTCCTGGTAGACAACTATATTTACGATATGCTACAAATCCAGGTGCAGATGCGGCATATTTGCAAAGTATTGACCGTTCAACTATTACTTTCCATAATATGGCTCTTGAAGCTAGTAATATTGCATTGGGAGCAAATAGTGCATTAGCTAACCCTACAATGTATGTTCAGTATGGAGGACGTATTGGAATTGGTACATCTAATCCTGAATTCAATGTCCATATATTATCAAATGTTGCAAGTAATGGTGTAAAAGTAGCAATTGACAATCCAAATACATCTGGATGGACTGAATTCAATGCAAGAAATACTACCAGTGGTGTTCATAGTGGTATGCGTATGGGTATGATTGGGACTACATTTCCAGCTTCATTCCAATATTTGCAGAATAGCGGTTTCTTAGAATCCGATGGTTCAAATGGTATGTCTATTGCAGCAACTAGTAATAGTGGTGAATTACGATTTTACACTGGAGGAAGAACTGAAAAAGTTCGTATTACTTCAAATGGTCTTTTAGGAGTTGGTACAAGTAATCCAACTGAATACCTTCAAGTTATAGGAAAAGCTTTTGTTGATACTCAAATACTAGGAACATCAAATGATTCACAAACTATCCCTTCGTTTGCTTTCAAAGAAGATAGTAATACTGGTATTTTTCATCCTTTCAATGATGCTTTAGGTTTTACTACTGCTGGTGTTGAAAAAATGAGGATTGATAATCAAGGATTTGTGGGTATTGGAATGACTGATGCTCAATATATGTTGGATGTTGTTGGAAATATACATAGTTCCAATGCTGTTCTTGCAGGTAATAAGGCAGGAATAATTAGAATTATAGGTGCAGATTCAAATACATATATTCAGTCTGGATTGAGTAACTCCACAAATTCTGCTGCTCCTCTTATATTCACTACTATCAATGCTGCCACTGAATGGGCTAGATTCAATAGTAATGGCTTATTGGGTCTTGGAACAACAACTCCAGCATATAAATTAGATATATCTGGACAAGCAAACATTACAAGTAGTATTTCTAACAAACCTTCTTTTACTATTTCTAACAATCTTAGTCCATATATGCAACTGGTTGGTTCTAATACAACATTTACTGTTGCTGCTACTGGCAGTAATACATTTCATAGTACTGATGCAATTACAGGAGATGTTGTTATCAAGAATGAGCAAACTCTTGGAACTGGTAAATTATTATTACAAGTTGGTAATAATACAGCTGCAATTACTGTCAATTCAAATAGTTTTGTTGGTATTGGTACATCCACACCAATCAATAGACTTGATGTCTCTGGAAATATACGAGCAACTGAGAATATCAATGCAGATACAAAAATTAGTTTTAGTAATAATATAAATGTTGGGACACCATTGAGAGGTGTGCAAGGAGGAGTTGGAGATAGAATATTATTATGGCCTGGTACAGCAGGATTTCATCCATTTTCAATTGGTATTAATGCATACACTTTGTACAACTCTATTCCAGAGAATTCACAATACTTGTGGTATCATAATGGAAATGTATGGATGAGTTTATCCAATGCTATGCTTGGCATCAATACAAATACTCAAACAGAAAAATTACAGGTTTCAGGTGGTAAGGTTTACAGTGACACACAAGTATTGACAACATCTAATGATTCTGCATCTCTTCCTGGTTTTAGTTTCAAGGAAAATAGTAATACTGGTCTCTTTCATCCTTCTAATGATGCTGTTGGAATAACTACTGGAGGAAATGAGAGATTTCGAGTAGATTCTGTCGGTAATGTTGGAATTGGTGTAATACCTTCATCGTACAAGTTAGATGTAATGAGTGGACGTATCCGTATTACAGGTGATGGAACTTCGGGAACTCTTCGTATAGCACCTACTACTAGCAGTAATCAATCTACAATTGCATTTTATACAAACTCTAATCTATCTGGAACAACTGCTGGAGATTTTTGGGTTATTGGACAAAATGCATATAGTGCTGGTGTTGGTAATCTAGGTATTGGTACAGAAAACACTGGACTGATTATGTCATTGTCAAATAATGGTAATGTTGGTATTGGTGGCATAAATGGTTCTGCAAAATTACATATTAATGGTGATGTACTTGCCAACTCTAATATTCGTTCTTCGGTTGGCACTCTTGGACCATCCTTTACTCTTGTTCCTGAAAACTCATATATTGATATTTCACCTGGAAATAAAGCTATCTTGAATAGTTTAGGTGAAGCAGGAAATCCTGCAACTGGAACTACAAGACCTTTATTTTATGGTAATAGTTTTCTTTATCAAGATGCTAGCGGTGAAGATATGAAATGGAATTTTGCAAGACTTATTTTCCGTGGTTGTCCCATGAACGTTAGTGCATCAACAAGTGTTTTCACGGTTCAAGATTTTGTCAATTCAAGAACTCCACAATATTCAAACATAACCAATAATTTTACTTTAAGTAATGATGGACAAAATAAAGGATATGTTATTTATGGAACTCCTTGGTTTGGTGTATCAACATCTAATGAAAGAAGTTTAGCATTAAATTTGATATCAAATAGTTTGAATAGTGATTTTCGTGTTGGTCAAGTTCAAATTCAATTTAAAACATGAATTTGATTTTTTTTATCTTAATATAATTTATAAAACAATTCTAATGTCTAAGTTAGTTAAGCGTGTTGCAAAAGGAACTGAAGATCGTGTTTCTGGAACTGTAAAGTCAGTATTTGGAACGTTTGGAAGTGTATTAGGTCGTGCAAGGAATGTAGCTGTTGGAACTGTTGGAGTTGCCAAAGATATTGTAACACTTGATGCAAAAGGTCTTAAAAAAAATGTTGGAAAAGTTGGTAGATCTGCTGTAGGTGCCGTTTCAAATGTTGCTGAAGGTGCTGTAAAGACTGCTCGTGTAGCTATTACTGGTAAAAGCTCCAGCAAACCACGAAAAGCTGCTAAAAAAACAAGGAAAAGTAAGAAATAAACAAAGTTGATTATTTTTATTTATTGTATCTGCGTTTGAGATACCTGAACACAATATTTGTTATAATTATTTTTTAAGGTTGCTTCATCTTCCTCCCAATAATTTGTAGAATAATAACATTTATCGCATAGGAATACCCATCCTGAACGCCAACTATATCCTACAGATAGACAAACAGCTTCCTGAATGTCTTGTTGACACAATTCACATGATAGTGTTTCATAAAGTGTTGACAATGGACTACCCTGTGTCCAAACCTGTTCGGTTCGTTTCCTTGCAATGTCTCTAATTTGTTTTTTCATTTTAATAGGCAACATTATAAATCTCTTATATAGGTTTAATCATAAGATAAATAAGTATTTAAGATATGAAATTACATTGTATGACATAGAATGTCTTTAGAAATCATTGAAACCGTTAAATTTGTCAATGTGTATGTTGTTCGACAAGTTTATTCATACAAAAATGGTCTCTTTCCAGAAGATAAAATAATGGATTTACAAGGCAACATCAGTACACGTAAACATCTTGATGCTCAATTACCAAGTATCTCAAAATCTGAATCACTCAAAGATATTAAACTCAAACTCTATAACCCTCCATTTTATCCACAAATGCCAGATATACTTGTTGAAGTATATCTATCTGAAGCAGATGCTTCTCAACGAGCTCAAGAACTATTTTGTGAAAAAGACCCTTTTCCATATTATTCAAAGGTATCTGTAAAAAAACATTTAGCACTTACTGCAGATAATGGTAAAACTGTTACATTATTAGATATAATCAATACTTTCAATGTAAGTGTTCTCGACAAACTTGATTAATTATCATAACTTTCGTATGAAACATACTCTTCATCTAGTTCATCATCATCCGCATTTTCACCCTTGTATGTAGAATAAACAAAATCTTTTTCTTCTTCATATTCATCTTTGACAATACTTGTTAATTTTGTGGATGCTATTACATCTTCACTGACAATATCATCTTCTCCTGTTAGAATATCTGCCCAGTTCTGTAGTCCAAGTTTCTTTAATTGTTTTTGTAGTTCACGTTCTTCATCATCAACCTTGTAAGCATCAATTAGTTCTTGTTTTCTTTTCTCACGAAGAGCTTCAACGCTCATCTTCAATAAGTCATTATCAATAATGGTATTATGTAATTGTGTTTTCAATGATGAAATTAATAATCCAATAATATCACTTGTGATTCTGATATTATCTCTTTCAACTGGAGATGTTAAATGTGTTATTTCCTTAATGCTATCTGTTTTACTATTTGTCAATGTATTGATCAGTAACATCTTGAAAACAGTAAATGCAATAAACGAGAATATTGAAATATTTTTGACTATCATCTCTTCATTTGTTGTTTCAATATACAATTTTGAAAGATTATCAAGAAGTTTTAATGTGTTTCTCAATCTAGAAATAACAATATCAAAATTTTTATTGTTTGTAATACTTGCAATTATACCATAGATTGGATTTGCTTGTATTGATTCTTCAGTTAACATTTTTTCTGTTAGTTTCTGTTTGTTCAATATCTTTCCTAGAATTACTTTTATTTTTGTTGATAAAAACATATACAATGTATGTCTCACTGTAGAAGGTTCAAATGAAGAGTTTACATTAATTATAACATCTTTTACATATTCAAAGTCTTCTTTATTTACTTTATCCGATACACTATTCACTGCCTTTTCAAATTCTTGTAAGTCTTCAAGGATTGTAGGATAGAATATATCATTCCACCAATCTTTATTCTCAAAATTCTTTGATAATTCTGTTAATAATATATTATTTTTATAGAATTCATTGGTTTGTATGAAGTCTACTAAATTTTCTTTGAATGGTTTTTCTGTATGTTCTCCTACTTTCTTTTCCATTGAAACAACATTTGTATGATTTATAGTATATTTACTGAATAAGTCAATACGTTCTTCATGCTTTTGTGGTGGATGAAGATTTTCATCTGTAAATGATACTTGTTTCATTGCACTCACTGTTTTATTAACATTTTTGAATTCCTGTTGACTTTCAAAGAAACTGAAGAAATCAATATCTCTTATCAATTGTTCATTACAACAAGCATTAGATAAGTTTGGTACATTCAATCCATTTTGTTTAGCAATCTTTGAATTTGAAACAATATCTTGAATAGTTTTAATAAACCTTACAACTGTCTTGTCTTTTTTACTCATCCTTTCTATATTTCCAAACTTAAAACTTGGTTTGAAACTTGTAAGGTTGTTATATTCTTTGATAGATGATGATGTGTTGTTTTCTTTGACACTTTCTATGATAGTTTTAGTAAGCTGTAATTGCGTTCTAAGTTCATAGTTTTCATCAAGAATTTCATCTATTGTGTCTTTTAATACTTTTTGGATTTCATTGCTATCTTTTTCATAAAACAATGCAAAACGAATGTCCTCAGCAACACTAACATTTACTAATATACAGCTCATATAAGCTACTAACGATTTCTCTGCGTCCTTTTTGTTATCGGTTATTGGATAACCAATATAACTTAAAAACTTAACACATGATGGATGAACTCTTTTCATAACATAATTTGGATAACGAATAAAGATAAACACTATAATCATTGATATGATATTCCTGAATAGATTGAAATAATATTTCTTTGTTAGTTCAATCTCTATTTTGTCTAATTTTTGTTTTACTAAGTTATCAAACATTTTCATATATTTTTCGCTTGACTTATATGCTTCTTTGTTTACTTCATTCATAAACTTTTCTTTGTATTTTTGTAAAGTTGTATTAATATTTTTACGAGGATACTTTGAATTAATACCATTTAATATATATTCCTTTTCGTTATCATCTAATTCCAATTGTAGAAATGATAAAAACATATTCAATACATCTTGATTTTCTAACATTGGTTTTTTTTCTGTAGTTTTTATTGATTGTGGAGCAACAACAAATGTATTTTGCTCATTGAATTCTATCATATATTCTACATCTCCTACATTTGCATCATCACCATTATAATCTTCATAATCAACATGTTCCACATACTCAAAGTTTCTATCTGGTTTATGTTCTGTTGGGATTATTTGTGTAAATCTCTTAAAATATTCTATATCATGATCCAATATTTCTTGTATTTTATCAAACTGCTCTAATAAGTTTACAACAGTTGTTATTTCATTCTTCAAAGATACAAGAACTCTGTATTTGTATAATACTTTAGCATTTCTATTTGTTCTACAAACATCATCAAATGTTTGTTTAATGCATGTATCTAGTTTGACTAAATCATTGTATTTTGTCAATGGACTTTCTGGATCTGTACATATTTTAAAAGGTGTTTTGAATTTTCTAATCCACATTGGTTTGTTTTCAATCAATTTTCGAACATATACAATATCACCTGTACTTGTATGTAATATACATAAATCACCAAGTTGTACTTCTCGTTTTCCCTTTATGATTGACTGAACTTCAAATTCGATTTCATCTTTAGATAAGCCTTTATATTTCTTGTTTGATGTAAGCTCATTTAACAGATATATTTTCAATTCTTTATCAGTTGAGCCACTAAAACCTTCTTTCAACTTGTATTCTGTTGTATCATGTTTCTTGTCAAAAAATATTGTTTTTTCATTATCACTTAATAAATCCTTGAGTTTTTTATAACTTTTTGCGTAAGTGCTTTCACAAGTGTTCCTTTCTGATGATGATGGAAGTTCTAATTTGTCTAATGCTTGTTCAATTGATACCAAATCTTTTTGAAACTTTGTCAATTGTGAATAATGTTTTTTGTATTTCTTTTCAATGGTCTTTTTTATCAAATTTATAAAGTAATACGCACCTTTATCATTTTGTGTTCTCAAGTATCTGAATCTATTTACTACATCATCAACATATGTATCATACGATGGATAC
>JACCDW011544324.1_pt1 | contig 11434 bp, 19 predicted proteins | sample 7449781 | NCBI WGS metagenome assembly JACCDW01 (sample SAMN15323449, study PRJNA562643) | freshwater metagenome | isolation source: river surface water | place: USA:Blue River Watershed | collected 2017-08-18
ATGATGGTTTGGCACCTCTACACGGGGCTGCAAGGGATGGGCGAGTAGAAATTGTAAGGATGCTTACAGACGCAGGGGCGAATGTGAATGTGCAAACTAATTATGGTAAGACACCTCTGCACTGGGCTGCGTGGAATGGGCGAGTAGAGGTTGTAAGGATGCTTATAGGGGCGGGAGCTGATGTGAATTTGAAAGATAATGATGGTTGGGCACCTCTGCACTGGGCTGCAAATGAGGGAGAAACAGAAATTGCAAGGATGCTTATAGATGCAAAGGCGGATTTGAATGTGCAAGATAATTCGGAACAGACACCTCTGCACAGGGCCGCAGATAATGGGAGAGTAGAAATTGCACGGATGCTTATAGCTGCAGGGGCTAGAAAGGATATATCAAATATTGCAGGTAAGTTCCCCTACGACCTTACAAATAACTATGAACTTAAAAACTTATTAAGACCATGAAATATATTAAACTCTTTGAGAACTTTGATTCGTATGGTTCTTACGATCCTTACGAACTAATGGTTATGTTTCCAAATAAGAAGACGGAGATAATTATTCAGGAGATTGAGAAAAGTGAACCAAACCTGAATCTCGTAAGTGACCTAATTACTTTAGGAGCAAACCTTGATTGGCAAGATGAAGGGTATCGTGGTTATACTGCGTTACATCATTCTGTGTTATGGGATCGTCCTGAAATCGTGAGTATGCTTGTGGATGCCAAAGCGGACTTAGATATTCAGGATAAGTATGGTGATACTGCTTTGTATAAGGCTGTTGAGGATGAATTTCCTGAAATCGCACAGATACTTATTGATGCAAAGGCAAATTTGGATATTCAGAATAATGAAGGTTTGACTGCGTTACATATGGCTGTGTGGAGGAATCGACCCGAAATCGCTAGGATGCTTATAGAAGCTGGGGTGAATTTGGATATTCAGGACATTGAAGGTAATACACCTTTGCATTTTTCTACTTTACGTAGCCCTTCTATTAAAAAAATGCTTATAGACGCTGGAGCAGACCGAACTATTACGAATAATAATGATATGACTTGGGACGAAATGGACTTTAGTGATTTAGATTACATGTAAAAAATATATGAATTATGAAATACCTAAAACTCTTTGAGAATTTTGAGGATTACAATCCATACGATTTAATGATTTTGTTTCCTAGTGAGAGACATGCAATGCTTATGCAAGAAATTAATAGTTCTAAACCAAACCTGAACCTTGTAAGGGATCTAATTGTCCTAGGGGCGAATCTCGATTGGCAGGATGAAGAGAATTATAATTCTACAGCTCTGCACTGGGCTACAAAATATGGTAAAGTAGAAATTGCAAGAATTCTGATAGATGCTGGCGCGAATTTGGATTTGCAAGATGATAATGGTGAGACACCTCTGCACTGGGCTGCAAAATTTGGGCGAGTAGAAATTGCAAGGATGCTCATAGATGCAGGGGCGAATGTGAATCCACAAGATAATAAAGGTCGGACACCTCTGTACGTGGCTGCAAATAATGGGCGAGTAGAAATTGCGAGGATGCTTATAGATGCAGGGGCGGATTTGAATCTGCAAGATAATTGGGATAATACACCTCTGCACAGGGCTGTGCTAAATGGACGAGTAGAAATCGCACGAATCCTGATAGATGCAGGTGCAGATAAGGATGTACAGGATGTATCGGGCATGACCCCTCTACATTGGGCTGCAGAGTGGGAGAAAGAAGAAATCGCACAGATTCTTGTAGATGCTGGAGCTAGAAAAGATATTGAAGATAAAGATGGTAAACTTCCCTACGAACTTGCAGAGACTGAAGAACTTAAAAAACTCCTAAAGCCATGAAATACCTAAAACTCTTTGAGAATTTTGAAGATTACAATCCATACGATTTAATGATTTTGTTTCCTAGTCAGAGACATGCAATGCTTATGCAAGAAATTAATAGTTCTAAACCAAACCTGAATCTTGTAAGGGATCTAATTGCTCTAGGAGCAGATTTAGAGCGTCAGGATGAAGATGGTTATGGTTTTAAACGGACTGTACTGATGTATGCAACAATTAAAAATCACACAGAAATCGCAAGGATGCTTATAGATGCAGGTGCTGATTTGAATTTACGAGATGAATATGGTGATACAGCATTGCAATATGCTGTAAATCATAGCCCAGAAATTTTTAATATGCTTATAGAAGCTGGGGCTGATTTGGATAACAAAAATATGGGTGGTGATAATCCATTGCACTATGCTATTAGATATATGAAATTTGAATTGGCTAATACATTAATAAGTGCAGGGGCGAATTTGGATGTACAAGATACTAATGGTTGGACTGTATTGCTTAGATCCACATATAAAAACTTTATTAATATTGCTGAAAAACTAATAAATGCTGGGGCTGATGTGAATGTGCAAACTAATAATGGAATGACAGCATTGCATTATGCTATAGGTAAAGAACATATTGAAATTGTCAAGATGCTTATAGATGCAGGAGCGGATTTGGATCTGCAAGATAAAGATGGTAGGACAGCACTACATAAGTGTACGTATCAGAGCGAATATGCACAAATACTCATAGATACAGGTGCTAGTCTGGATGTGCAAGATAATGATGGTCTAACCCCTTTACATACTGTTGCAGCTATGAATGATTTTGAAACTATTAAAATGCTCATAAAAGCAGGTGCTAGAAAAGACATTAAAGACAATAAGGGTAGACTCCCCTACGAGCTTACAACCAGAGAATATATTAAAGAATTCTTAAGTTGATATAACTCTTGGATTAGGGATATAGATATTAAAAATTCTCTCATATCTTTTTCTATAATCATACGGCATATATCTGGTATATCCACGAAGTTTCAACCAGAAAATCATACCCTCTACCGTTCTCCGAAGAGTAGCATCTGATCTGTAGGCTTCACCTAATTCTATATTAAGATCATTTTCATAATTTATGATATATCCATTACTATCTTTAATCATTTTAAAATGATATATTTCTCCATCTACATTCATGGAGGATGGTAATAATTTTTCAAACAGGTATTCAGTTGATAGATTTTGTAATTCGTTCATGGCTGGGGTATAATATAAAGGATTCAGTTTCTATATATCTTATATTAGATAGGGCTTAAACCCTTTAGGGAGAGTTCAGCCCATATCTATGGTTTATTGCATTATAGTAAGGATTTCAGTTTGGTTAAGTTCTTGGGATATTTGCATCAGATTGTTTGGACGGGATTAGTGGAATTTTCTTGATTAATCTAGATTGTTTATTTTACCTTTAACTGTTGAGAGGAACACTCTGTTTTTATACTCATCAAATGTTATTTCTTCTTCAAACCAACTGAATTGAAAATTTTGCCTATCCCATCCGTCAGGGTCTAATACCTTTGGGTTTGGGAGAAATTCTTGCCAATCTTGAGATGTTTTCTTTTGGGGGTTGTTCATTTTGTCTCCGTAAGGTTTGATTGCATTAATTCGGGATTTTCATAAATATTCCCAATCACTTGACATTGGTAATAAAGTCCTTGAAGCTTACTTAAACCAGCCCATAAAGATTCGTCTGATTGAAGTAAAACATACTCACATACTCTAAAATATACTTTACAAATATAATTGTTACCTGATTCATCCGATATGGTGAGTATATCACCTTCGTAGATTTCCTTGCCATTGGAATCCAAAAGACCTGTGAATTGCATAAGGATTTCATCGTGACAAGCTATAGCATCATTTAAATACACAGATGCTGTTGAGTAACCATCTCTTCCATCGGAGACTGCTGGTTCTAAGTCCATTTTCTTTCTAAAGGGATCCCATTCTCTAAATTTTAGTTCTCTATTCATAAGGTAATGATATTATAAGTAAATAAACGCTCAACTGGATTATAAGTTTTAGTTGTATTCATCGCATTGGTAATAGTTTTTGACCATAAGCATATAAAGTCTTCAGGTGCTTCGTATTCTGAAATAAACACTTTATGTCCATTTCTGCTCATTTCTCTACACCATTCCCAAAATTTATCATGATCAAAATCCTTAGAAGTAGAATATTGCTCCGTATTCTTATATGGAATATCACAATATATTATAGAATTAGGTGGTATTTGAATAGTATCATATTCACCATACTGAAATTGAATCCCATCTATTAGTGGAATTTGTTTTTCTGTATTTCTGATTTGCTCATCAATATAGTTTCTTCTTTCAGTTTTACCACTATATCCACCATCAAAGAATCTACCTTTGAATGATCCCATAAATCCAATCCAACCAATCATAAAATCATCAAATTCATTGTTTATATTATTTCGGAATTCTATGCGGGCTTTGGAATATAGTTCTTTTGAGATTTCTTTAGGTCTTTCTCTATTTTCTTGCAGACCTTTCCACATTGCAATCAAATACCTATTGTTATCGCTTCCTATTCTATATCCCCCCACTTTATCTAAAGTCCCTAAACCACCGCAAAAAGGTTCTACATACCATTGGCTATCCTCTCTATCTTTTAGAATGATAGGAAGTATATCTTTGGCTATTCTATTTTTTGAACCCATATACACCATACTTATTCTGGTACTCCGTTTGATCGTAATTCTAATATACTCATTATGGAGGTGTGCGTATTATTAAGACATCACTCTACTAACTGAAATATCGTAATAATTTTTATCTTTTTCAATTCCTATGTATTGACGATTTAATTCTTTACAAGCTAGTCCTGTTGTATTGCTACCCATACAATTATCCATTACTACATCATCTTCATTTGAATAGGTTTTAAGTAAATACTTAATAAGTTCTAAAGGTTTAGCGGTTGGGTGTAATCCAGTTCTATCAAGTCCAAAATTCAAAACATTTGAGGGGTATCCTGTTTTTTCTTGTTTCCAAGTATCTGAATAATTCATTAGAGTGATTTTAGCTCCAGTCCCTCTCCCTGCCTTTTTAGTAAAATCTTTAAGTCCTTGTGGATAATAATTATGTTTATTAAAAACATTTATTTCCTCAACTTGTCTTAATGGTTGGTATTTAGCATTCAGATAATTTCCTTTATTATCTTTTATCCAATACCAAGTATATTTATAGTTTTTTTTATTACTATATATTAATTCAGTAGTAAATGGTTGCGAACTAAACAAAACTATTGCACCATTATCAGCAATAATTCTATTATACTCACTCCAAAGTTTTTTTATATCTAAAACACTATCCCATTTTTGCCAAGTTGTACCATAAGGTAAATCACAAAGTATAAGATTTACGCTTTTACTTTCAATATATGGGAAAACATCAAAGCAATCAGCGTGGATCAAAACACTACGCATAACATCGGTTTTGCAAAGGTGGGGTGGAAGTTGTAAATTCATCATTTGTGATTCTATTAAACAGTAATTATGTGTTAAACATTTGTATATTGAGATTTACCATCAAAGACTATAGAATTTAGATAGGTTTCTTTCTATCCCAATCCCATTCTCTAAATTTTAGTTCTCTGTTCATACTTATTCTGGAACTCCGTTTGCTCTGGATTCTAATATACTCATATAGTCATTGAGTTCTTTGATATAGTTTTTAAGTTGCAAGTAATCATGATAAGGAATACTTTCTTTTGTATCCGTAGGATATTTAGAGCAATGTTCTATTTGAGTATTAATCTGTTCTGATTGTTTTGTAATATCAGCACAAATCTTTTGAATAGTGAGCAGATGCACTGGTGTGATATATTCACGGAGTTCTTCGCCTAATTGTTGAAGTTTGGTATTTCTCTGTGAATTTATTTTATCAATATACTCCTCACGAGAATTATAGCCCATTGGAATCATTGTGCTGCTTTTCATTTTGTATTTCCTTTTATAAATTATTCCTTTAGTTCAATATTACCCTTTTTGACAAAAGAGTCTATTCTTTTCTCTATAACATTTAAAAGTTCAAATTCACCAGATATGTTGCTATTATAGTCTATTTCTGATATAGGGTTATCTTTTAGTTTTCTTTTAAGAAACTTATGAACAATATACAGATCAGCTAAAGACATTTCATTTATTGTGTTTTTCATAATAATTTACATAATTTACATTAAAACTTTAATCTCTAAACCAATCAATCATTTTATCGTAGAGGGCATCGCCATGATTGATTATGCCATAGTCTTTGCTTTCTTGGAAAGAATCATTGGACATTTCTTCCATTTGCTGTTGAAAATGGTTCATTTCTGTATTCTTTGGTTGAATGTTAGATTTTCTTTGATGGAGCAAATCCCACCACTCTTCAGAATCTATGTAACTATAATCTGGTTCTATTCGGATTTCTCCAGCATCATACCCCAAAAGAATTTTGGCAGGAAGTCCATAATACCATATATTTCTACCGATTTCTTTTTGGGGGTTGACAAAATCAAACGGGTGATATGACATCTTTTCAATTTTAACTTGAGCAGTCGCTAAAGCACCAGAGAGTTCTCTATGATGAAATTTATAGACTTCTTTACCATTTGCGGTGATTGTGCAAATGCCTCCGTTACTGAGTCTATATTCATCCCACTTAGGTTTAGTAGAATTGAATTGCTGATATTGCACACCCCAGCAGACTCTATGGACTCCTTTATCAATATAAGGGACTAATCCTTGTTGACCAGGATAATCCAACCACCACTGGTCAGGGCAACCATTGTCCTTTCCTAATTCGTGTTCGTAACCTTCTATTGAATAGACATTATGGATTTCATTTCTGATTTGGATTTGGAATATCTCTCTGACATTATCCTCTCCAAACTTTTTCTTTGCTTCTTCAAGCGTGAAATATTTTTCTGTCATAACTCTTCTTTATTATTAATTTGTAGTCAGGACAGGACTCGAACCTGTAATAATATCTCTATGATGTCTACTCTTTTAACAATGGTTATCTTAATGGTTGTCCTCTGGTGCAGGCTAAGAGTAAGACTTACTCCGCTCGCAAATGTTAAAATACAGCGTCTGCGATTCCGCCACCTGACTAACTCTAATATACTTAAATATACTCTAATATACTTAAATATCTAAAAACTTTACAAACTTTGCGCCGTCTTCGCCTTTGTCAATGGCTAGCTTGATTATCTCTTCGTAGTCAAACCAGCCGTGAATGTTTTGGTAGTAGTGATTCATAAGTCTCTCTTGTTGTTGTTTGTAGTCAGGGCAGGATTCGAACCTGCATTGGATGTCCGTTCAGAAGCGGAGCATAGAGTTACCAATTCTTACACCTGACTAACCCCTTTGTTTATCTTCAGAGAACGGGTACTCTTGCACAACATTAAACTGTTGGTAGTCAGGACAGGACTCGAACCTGCATTTGTGGAACACCATTTCCAACGTCTGAATCGAACAGAACCAATCAACCCTCCACGGGCAGCGTCTACCAATTCCGCCACCTGACTATGTTATATCGTGTATCAGATAGTTAGTGGAAATTCTTTATCCGTTGCTCCCACACCTTTGATTGTTTATACCTTGCATACTTTCTGATCGTTTTCCAAGCAAAGTATTTACCTGAAAGTTCTTGACCCCAATTCCAACCAATCCAAGAAGCCCACCAACTGCTTCTAATTTCGTAGTCCAAGAAAACAGATAAAGAACTATCCGCTAACATCGGTTTGGCAAAATTGCCGTTTTCGTTTTCAATTGACCTTGTTGCATTTGTAATTTTCATCTGCATTCCTCATGTACTCAAATATACTCAAATATCTATGGACTTGGAACCTTTCCTCATTACGCCCACCTGACTATGTTTAATCTATCCATTCAGTATCTCTCCATTCCCACCAACACGCACCACAAGTTACATCAAACATTCTATGTAATGTCTGTTTAATACTAACTCGTTCCAACCACCTTCTTTCATTCCCAATCCTCTTAGGAATGTAGAGATACTTACTGATAATTCGTTCTTGTCCCTCTTTTCTGTTGTCAATTATTTTCCATCTCATAATAAAACGTTTTATAACAAGGTATATGTGAAATACCTCATAAAGTTTCTACTAAATTTAAAGTTCTGTGGTTAGGTACTTCACATATACCCAACCGTTATGTGCCATTAAAGACTACCCATAATTCCAACGGCTACACCACATAAAAAGACCAGTAACCAAGCTAAGTTCCATTGCCAGTCTTTGTATTTAAACTCTCCGTGTTTTGTTTTAATTGTTACCATTTTGATAAGATTAACGGCACATAACAAGGGCTTTGCGTAATAGCCATATATGTATTTTAACACGCTTATCGGTGTTGTCAAGTAATTCTTTTCGGCATTCTGTTTCCAGTATTCAACCGTATTCCCGTGATATTTTTCCATTCTATTTAAGTTTTAAGTTAATAATCCGCAACTGCGTAAACACGCAAAACGTTATGTGTAAGTTTTCTTAACGTTAATTAAAAAATGTGAAGTAGATGTTAAACCCAAGTTCGGTTAAAACAGAGAGTGCTAATAATATACACATCCACATAGTTATTAACATATACTTATCACCTTTCCACAAAAAATCAATTTCTTCTATTATTTTCATATTTTGTATTTTTTTCATAACTCAATTCCAACGGTATGTAAAATAATAATACAGTATATGCTAATATAACGAATACAGAGATAAGATCAAAATACTATTGTTCTTCATATACAATAAACCAATTTCCGTTAAAAATATCGAGTTCTCCGTTAGCATTCTTTTGGTTAATTATCTCATACCAGTTTGTTGGTAAGTTATCTATAATTTCAATCTCAAACTCAACATTTTCTTTATCAAGCATTAGCACTTTATAGTTACCAAAATCGTAATTGTATAATAGTATTCCAATCTCCAATTGGTTTATTGTTTCTAATTTCTGTTTCATAACTCAATTCCATCGGTATGTAAAATAATAATACTGTAATTGTGTATTGACGAAGTTTTGTATCGTGTATCAGGTAGTTATGTGTAATGCTAATAATCTCGCACCAAAGAATATTTTCCTCCTAACTCTTCCTTTTTATTGTTGATTAGTGCTTTCAAAAAGACAAAAGAATCTGTATCAAATGTCATTTCTTCTTCAATCCACTCTTTAGCAAAATCATTCCAAGTTTGCCTAACAATACTCGTTACTTCGTGTTTTGTATTTTCACAAAGAAATAATCTTGTTTTTGAACCATAACCTGAAGAATCATTATACTCAAATACTTCAACAATACCATCTCTACAAGATAGATAATTGTTTATTGTAGATTCTTTTGTCTTTGCTTTGTCATCGAGATAAATTTTATCTCCTCTGTTTAATTTTTCCATATTTTGAAATTTTTAATTTGTAAAACAATAATTTATCTGTTAATAATCGGTAACTAAAATAATAATCAACTATATCATTCAACATTTAGGGGGTTTGCCATTACATTTTATTGTTATTTAACCCATAAATAATTGGGTTTATCTTTTAACAATATGTAAAATAATAATACTGTAATTGTGTATTGACGAAGTTTTGTATCGTGTGTTAGGTAGTTATATGCCATTTTAATACACCTTCGGACGAATCCTATCAAAATACGAATCTATCTTCCAAACAATATTTTCTCCTGTCATTAACCAATATGGAATATAAATCACCACACCAAAAACGATTCCTATTATTCGATAGATTACCCATCCAATAAACAAAAAACGGCACATGATAGCGTATATACGCAATGCTTTCAGTTTTTCAATTAAAGTTTTCATATTAAATTTTGTTTTTAATTCCATGTCTTGGCATCTCCATTTTGAATATCTGAAAGGAACAAACCTACCGCTAACAGCGGCTTTACAAAATTGTGTCAATCTGTATTTTTTCATATTGTGTTTATTTAAGCAACTTCGTAAGTAGCCTCAAATAGTAATTTTTCAACAAGCCACCGTTCACCCTTCACGCCAACGCAAACATAATGCTGACCAAACTCACCTCTGTGAAATTGATTTTCTAAAGTGCGTATGTATGGAACTAAGTCTGGTTGTAATCCGTATTTAGCATCCATCATTGCACCAATCATTCCTTCACGGTGAACAAAACCATCTTCGTCACCTTTTTCAAATAATTTAGCCTTAATTGTGGCTGTTTTTCTGTACTCTTTTAACATCGTTTTTCAAATTAAATTTAGTGCTGATAAACCGCCCAGCACATAACAGCGGCTATATGCAATATCGGTTTCGATTCGGTATTCAACATTTCGTTCTTCATAACAATTCCATCGGTATCTAAAATAATTATTGTCTATTTTCATCTATCCTATCAAGCACAGCAGTAAAGAGACCCAACCTATCATGTAGATCACATATCTGTTTACCCAATGTCTCACGGGGGATACCATCTAACCGAACACCATATAAAACACCCATTGCCGCCTTTCCAAGACTCTCAGCATACTCTTGCAATGATTTAGCATCATCAACCGTAATAGCATCGGCCATAGATAAGCCCCATTCACTGCGTCTCTGCTCGTTCTGTTCCTTTTTTGCAAACCTAATTAATCCTACGAGGCAATCGTGTTCTGCTTCTTCATAGGTTCTTTCTTTACTATAATCACCTTGATGTATATCTGGTGTCATATTGGTGTTAGTAAATTCAAAAATTTTGTAAGTCCATTTGCAATCATTGAAGTAATCTAATACTGCCGCTAACCCATATTTATCTCTAAACCAACGAAATGCTTGTGAGTATGTTGGTAGTGCTGTGTAAACGACTCCTTTTCTATTCCAATAGTCTTTTTTGCCTTCAACATCGCCAGATATACCTTCTCCGTGCTGTCTCCATACATCTGTTTTTTCATCGAACCCTAATTCTTTGAGTTCTAATGCTTCTTTATATGGTATATTGTTCATATTAAAAATCTAATGGTATGTAAAATAATTAATTGCTTCTTGGTAATACTTCAAAGTTCTTTTCAAAGACTGTATATTCTTCCATTTCCATTCAATCAACTCATTTAAGTAAAAAAATTGATGGAGATTTGAGAGCCAGAAATAGTCACCTATTTCCTCGTTTCCTTTGTTTTTGGCACTCCATCATTACAAGTTTAACTCTTAGCTTGCGCCTCTATTCATGGACTTCCGAAGTCCTAACAGATGTTGCTATCCTATCGGAGTCAAGCAACTGTTTTTTAGAAATCTTTAACGAATCTTTTAATAAAATTATGTTTTATATCATAGATATAAGTTCAAATCTGACAATCATGATATAAAACATCATTATTCAAGAATCTTCTTGAATCTTTTTATTTTCAAGATTACTATTAGTGAACAAATCATCAAGGTAATCACCTCGGAAACTTACACCGCCAAGTTCTTTCTCACTTGGCGGTTTTATCACTTTATCTTCTTGCAATTTCCAATTAGGAAATACCTTTTTGAAATCGTTAATTGAATCTCTCACCATTGATGGAGCATAGGTA
>JACCDW010118775.1_pt1 | contig 11432 bp, 11 predicted proteins | sample 7449781 | NCBI WGS metagenome assembly JACCDW01 (sample SAMN15323449, study PRJNA562643) | freshwater metagenome | isolation source: river surface water | place: USA:Blue River Watershed | collected 2017-08-18
CCGAAACCGAGCGGGCGGCTGCCCGGGCCGATCTGGGGCAGCGCCTGTGGCAAGACGTTCAAGGCTTGACACCCATCTCGACCCCCGTCAGAACGGGGTGGACCCGGGCCACCATCGCGGGGCTGGTGTTGGTGGTGCCCTTGGGCAGCCTCGTCATGTATGGTTGGTACGGTCAACCTGCGGCGCTGGACCCTCAGGTGCGGGTGGCGGGCATGCCCGAGGAACACGTGACCCCGGAGAAGATTGAGCGCATGGGGGCCGAGTTGCGCGCCCGTTTGGCCAAAAACCCGGACCAGGTGGAGGATTGGGTCATGCTGGCCCGCGTCGAGCGTGCGCTGGATCACTTCGACGCGGCCCAAATGGCCTTGGGTCGCGCCCTCAAACTCAGTTACAACCCGGATTGGGCGATTGAGCGCGCCGAGATGCTGGCCAGCCACCAGCAGGGTAGCTTTCAGGGGGAACCCTGGCAGATCATCGAATCGGTGCTGCGCACGGACCCCGAGCACTTGGGCGCTTTGCTGCTGGCGGGCAGCGCCTCTTATGCCGAATCACGGTACCCACAGGCATTGACTTACTGGCAAAAGGCCAGTGACTTGGTGCCCCCCCAGTCGCCCGATCGACAGCCACTCGATGCCGCCTTGGGCGAGGTGCGGGCCAAGCTTGGTTTGCCCGACCCGCGTGACCAGGCCCTGGCGGCGACCGCCATTCGGGGTCGGGTGAGTTTGGGGCCGGCGGCCAAGAAGGCCGTTCAAGCCGACGACACCGTTTTCATCTACGCCACTTTGCCCGACAGCCGCATGCCCTTGGCCATCTTGCGCGTTCGTGCGGCCGATTTGCCCTACGACTTCAGGCTCGACGACCGCAATGCCATGAACCCTCAGGCGCGCCTGTCGCAGGCGGCCTCGGTGGTCTTGCGCGCCCGAATCTCCAAGTCAGGTCAGGCACAGGCTCAGCCCGATGACTGGGGCGTCGAGATCCAGGACGTCAAACCCGGGGCCCAAGGCTTGCAATTGGTGATCAATCGCGCCCTGACCACGAACTAGGTGTCGGCCCGTCAATTTGTCGTTCGTCAAGTTTCAGTCCAGTGGCGTCTTTAAAAAACTTTACGTGATATTTTTGTTGATTTTTTGATGCACAATATTCCAGTGCAAGAAACCCAACTTATTCAGACTGTCTTGGTTTATGCCCTGCCGGTCCTGTTTGCCATCACCCTACACGAAGCCGCACACGGGTACGCCGCCCGCTTTCTGGGCGATCCCACGGCTTGGCAGATGGGGCGGGTCACGCTCAACCCCTGGCCCCATGTCGATTGGCTGGGTACGGTGGTGATGCCCATCATGTTGTATTTTGCGACTTCAGGGGCTTTTCTGTTTGGCTACGCCAAGCCGGTCCCGGTCAATTGGGGCCGGCTCAACCACCCCAAAAGGGACATGGTGTGGGTGGCCTTGGCTGGCCCGGGCGTCAACCTGTTACAGGCGTTGGCCTGGGGTTTGGCCTGGTTGCTGATGTCTTCGGCAGGGGTCCAAGAGCGGTTTTTCATCGAGATGTGCCAGGCGGGTGTCTTGGTCAACGTGGTCATGTTCGCGTTTAACCTGTTTCCTTTGCCCCCGCTGGATGGTGGGCGCGTGCTGACCGGTTTGTTGCCCTGGAAGCAAGCCCTGGCGTTTTCCCGCATCGAGCCGTATGGGTTTTTTATCGTGATGGCCCTGGTGTTGTTGGGGGTCATCAACGCCATTTGGATGCAACCGATCATGGGGCTGACATTTGCCCTGATTGATGGCTTGCTGTCTCCATTCAAGTTTGTGTTGCGATGAATCAGAAAGAACGCGTTTTATCCGGCATGCGCCCCACTGGCGCCTTGCATTTGGGTCACTACCACGGGGCGCTCAAAAATTGGGTGCGCCTGCAATCCTTGCACGAATGCTTTTATTTCGTGGCCGATTGGCACGCGCTGACCACCCACTACGAAGACCGGGAAGTCATCGAGAAGAACGTTTACGAGATGGTGATCGACTGGCTGGCCGCTGGTCTGGACCCCGATCGGTGCACCATGTTCTTGCAAAGCCGCATCCCTGAACATGCCGAACTCTTCACCTTGCTGGCGATGGGTACGCCGCTGGGTTGGCTGGAGCGCGTGCCCACCTACAAAGACCAGCAGGAAAAGCTCAAGGACAAGGACTTGTCCACCTACGGCTTTTTAGGCTACCCCCTGTTGCAGGCGGCCGACATCCTGATCTACCGCGCCCAATACGTGCCCGTGGGTGAGGACCAGGCCAGCCACGTGGAGCTCACCCGCGAGGCCGCCCGTCGTTTCAACCACTTGTATGGTCGCGAACCCGATTTTGAGCAACGTGTTCAGGCCAGTCTGGCCAAACTGCCCAAAGACAGCGCCAAGCGGTTTGAGAAATCGCGAAAACAATTTCAGGAAACCGGCGATGCCAAAGCCCTGGAGGGGGCGATGGGTTACATCGCACAGGCCCCCGAGCTGGATGATCGGGACCGCGAGCGTCTGGGTGGCTACTTCAAAGGCACGGGCAAGACGGTTTTGCCCGAACCCCAAGCGCTGTTGACCGAAGCCAGTCGCTTGCCCGGTCTCGATGGGGCGAAGATGAGCAAGAGCTACAACAACTCGATCGCCATTCGGGAGGACAAGGGCAGCTTGGAGCAAAAGGTGCGGCGCATGCCCACCGACCCGGCACGGGTCAAGCGCAGCGATGCGGGCGATCCCGAGCGCTGTCCCGTGTGGGAATTTCACAAGGTGTATTCGTCTGCCGATGTTCGACAATGGGTTCAGACCGGTTGTCGTTCGGCAGGGATCGGCTGTCTGGCGTGCAAGCAACCGGTCATCGACGGCATGCTCGCCGAGCAGCAACCGATGCTGGAGCGGGCCGAACCTTTCATCGCAAACCCACGACGGGTGCGCGAAATCGTGGACGCAGGCACCGACCGCGCCCGCAAAACCGCCCAGGCCACCATGGTGGAGGTCAGGGCAGCCATGGGACTCAATTATTGATGAGGAGTAGCGATATGAGTTTGTATGTCATCGACGATCATCCCTTGGTGCGACAAGCCATCGGCATGCTGTTGCGCCGTTTGCGTCCGTCTTCCAAAGTGGTGGAGCTGGAAAAACTCAGTGAGTTGCAGGCCGCCATCATCAAAAACGGTGATCCTGAACTGTTTGTGCTCGATCTGCTCTTGCCGGGCGTCAAGGGAGCCAGCGCCGTGAGCGACATCAAGGGCATGTACGCCGACGTGCCACTGGTGGTGCTGTCGGCCATGCCTGCGGGCGAGGCCGAGGAAACCTGCATCGAAGCTGGCGCCGACCTGTATCTGGAAAAGGCTGCGCCACCCAACGAGATCTCGGCCGCCATTCAGGGCTTGCTCAGCGCCGACCCAGCGTTTGACAATGAGGTCGCGCCCGGCACTGAAACCAAACTCTCCAAGCGCCAAAAGCAATTGATCCTCATGTTGGATCGGGGCATGAGCAACCGCGACATTGCCGCCGAACTCGACATCAGCGAGCACACCGTCAAGGTTCACCTCTGGCGCCTGTTCCGTCGCCTCGGCGTCAAGAGCCGTACCCAGACACTCCACTACGCCCGAACCCACGGCCTGTTGATGAACTGAAGCGGTTCACAGGCCCAGGCGGCTTAACTCGCCTCGGCCTTGGCGCACCACCACCGGTTCTTGCCCCTGATCCATCGGGGCCAGATCGATCACCGTGGTCGGTGCCAGCGGACAGGGGCCTGCGTCGATGACCGCGCCCAATTCGTGCTGCAGGCGCGATCGGATTTCTTGGGCATCGTTGAGTGGTTCGGTGTCTTCGGGCAAAATCAGGCTCGTCGCCAACAGGGGGGCCCCATGCTGGGCCAGCAGACCCAGCAAAGCCTGGTGTTCCGGTACCCGCAGGCCGATCGTTTTGCGTTGCGGGTGACTCACCCGACGTGGCACCTCTTTCGTCGCCTCCAGCAAAAACGTGTAGGGCCCAGGCGTCCCCAGCTTGAGCATTCGAAACTGGCGGTTATCGACCCGGGCGTACTGCGCCAATTCGGCCAAGTCCCGGCACAGCAGCGTCAGGTGATGACGGTCATCCACCCCCCGCACGCGCCGCAGCCGGTCGGCCGCCGACTTGTCGTCGAGGTGGCACACCAAGGCATAACTGGAGTCGGTCGGCACCGCCAGCACCTGGCCCTTTTGCAGCAGATCTGCCGCTTGCTTGAGCAAGCGGACCTGGGGGTTGTCCGGGTGGACCTGGAGCAGTTGCGCCATGGGAATGAGGGGCGCGGGCTCAGTGCACGCGGTCGACCAACAGATCCCAGACCGGTCGCAGATGGCCTGGCAACCAGGGCAGGGCGCCCAGGTCCGTGTGGCTTTCGTCGGGACTGTGAAAGTCGCTGCCCCTGGAGGCGGCCAAATCGAACTCGACCGCCATCTCGGCATAGGTGACGTACTCGGCGCTGGTGTGACTGCCGGTGACCACTTCGACGGCTTGACCACCGTGAGATTTGAACTCGGAAAACAAGGCGTATTCCTCGTTGGCCGTGAACCCATAGCGCCCAGGATGGGCGATCACGGCCACACCACCCGATTGCACGATCCAGTGCACCGCGTCTTTCAGGCTGGCCCAGCGGTGCGGCACAAAACCGGGTTTGCCTTCGGTCAGAAAACGGCGAAAGACCTCGGGCGTGTCCTGACAGACCCCGGTTTCGACCAGGTGGCGGGCAAAGTGCGTGCGCGAGATCAGGTCCGGGTTGCCCGCAAAGCGCAGGGCGCCTTCGTAGGCCCCAGGGATGCCCACCTTGGCCAACTGCTCGGCCATTTCTTGCGCGCGCCCATCGCGCCCACCACGGGTGCGCGCCAGGCCTTGGCGCAGCAACTCGCTGTCGGGGTCAAATCCCAGGCCGACGATGTGGACCGTCTTGCCCGCGAAACTGACGGATATTTCGGTGCCCGTCAAAAAAGGCAAGGCCTGCTGGCGCGCCGCAGCGATCGCACGTTCCTGCCCGCCGATCTCGTCGTGGTCGGTCAATGACCACAGCTCGACCCCATTGGCCTTGGCGCGTGCGGCCAGGGCCTCGGGCGTCAGGGTACCGTCTGAAATGACGGAATGACAATGAAGGTCGGCGTTGAGGATGCTCACGCTTGGGATTGTAGGAGTTTTGGGTGAAGGTCGCTTCAGCCTTGGGCCTGGTCCTCGATTTGGATTTCCAAGGTCATGCGCCCTTGCCAACGGTTGATTTGCGGTCGATAGAGCAAGTCCGCTTCGGGCGGCAGGGCGTCGGTGCGCCCAAACCAGATCGCATCGGTCTGCAGACCGGCACGCATCAACTTGAGTTTGAGGTGTTTGTCCCCGACCACGCGCTGCGACAGCACCCGCCAGGTTGATCGGAACAGAGGGGGGGCGAACCCCGAACCCCAGACCTGTTCTTCCATCTCAGCAAAATGCGCCGGGGTCCAGTCTTGAACGGACAAATCCCCGTCGACCACCCACACGCGCGCCAGGTCGGTGGGGGCCACCCATTGGCGCGCCAGGGTTTGCAATGCCCGCTCGAACACCGACAGCTGCTCGCGACGCAAGGTGCAGCCGGCGGCCATGGCGTGGCCACCGAACTGAACCAGCACGTCCGGGTGTTGCTTCGAGATGGCATCAAGCGCGTCGCGCAAGTGAAAGCCGGCGATCGATCGCCCCGACCCTTTGAGCAAGTCGGCTTGCTCGTGCGCAGGCGCGAACACAAACGTGGGCCGATGGTGCAGGTCCTTCAACCGCCCGGCGACGATGCCGATCACCCCTTCGTGAAAGTGCGGGTCAAACAGGCAAAGCGCCGACGCCTGGTCCGCCGGGGTGATTTGGCTTTCGGCCAGAGCCAGGGCCTGCTCGCGCATCTCGCCTTCGACCTCGCGTCGGGTCAGGTTGATGTCGTGCAGCGTTTGCGCCAGCGCCTGCGCCTGGGTGGGGTCATCGGTCAGCAGGCACTCGATCCCGATCCGCATGTCGGACAAGCGGCCGGCCGCGTTGATGCGAGGACCGAGGGCAAAGCCCAGGTCCTGGCTCTGAGCGAGTCGGTGGTCGCGTCCGCTGACCTCAAACAGCGCCCGCAAGCCTGCGGGCATCTGTCCTCGGCGGATGCGGACCAAGCCTTGATGCACCAAACGCCGGTTGTTCGCGTCCAGGGTGACCACATCGGCCACCGTACCCAGGGCCACCAGCGGCAGCAGGCCGTCCAGACGGGGCTCTGCCCGGCCCTGAAAATGCCCATGGGCGCGCAACCAGGATCGGGTGGCGAGCAAAACGTAAAACATGACCCCGACACCCGCCAGGTGCTTGCTGGCAAAGCCGCAACCGGCTTGATTGGGGTTGACCAAGGCATCGGCCTCGGGCAACTGGGGACCGGGCAGGTGGTGATCGGTCACCACCACGCGCAGGCCCATCTGACGGGCGGCGCTGACCCCCGCCACGCTGGCGATGCCGTTGTCCACGGTGATCAACACCTGGGCACCCAGGTCGCGCACCCGGGCCGCGATCGAAGGCGTCAACCCATAGCCATCGCGTTGACGATCGGGCACCACGAAAGACACCGGTGCGGCGCCCAGCAGTTGCAGGCCCCGAATCGCCACCGCGCAGGCCGTGGCGCCGTCGCAGTCGTAGTCGGCCACCAGACACAAGGCTTGCTGGCGCACGATGGCCTGTCCCAGCCACTCGGCGGCTTGCCCCACGCCACGCAAGCCGTCAGGGGGCAGCAAACGCGCCATCGACAGATCCAGCTCGTCGGGATGTGACACCCCGCGAGCGGCCAACAGGCGCGCCATCAAATCGGACAGACCCGACGCGCTCAAGGTTGCCCGCGCCTCGGCGGGGCACTTGCGCTCGACCCAGTTCACGCGCCTGGGCCCTCCCATGGGACGGGGCACCAGCGGCGCCACAGCCTCTGCCAGGCGCTGGCGCTGCCCACTTGCCACAACTGGGCGTTCTCATCGCCCGCGATCAGCACCTGGGTTCCCGTCGGGGGTTTGGCGGCGGCATCGGTCCATTGCAGGCGAGCCAGCACCTGGGCCAGGGCCGGCGTCAGCCGCCCGGTGCCACACAGCCACACGGAGTTGATGGGCGTGGCCATGCCCTGCAACACGGGGTGGGTGTAAAACCACATCTGCAATTCGTTTTGCAAGCGCCGCCAAGCGTTCGATTCGGGCAAAAAAGCCGCCACTGGACGCCCCATCACCTTGTCCACATGGGCCGTGGGCAGTTGCGCCAGCACCTCGCCACGAACCCAGGCCCGGTGCGCGCCATCGCGCACCAGGGTCAGGCCGTCGCTGGCGACAAAGTCAGCCAGTTCCCGCCACAAGCGATCCAGCGCGTCGGGCGAAGGCCACTGCGGTCGCAACAGGGTCACCTGGCCGTTGCTCACGTGCCAGTGACACAAGTGCCATTCGGCCCAGTGCCCGCCGCTGTGACCGGCTTGTCGGGCCGACCACTCGGCCCAGGGGAACAACCCGTCCGGGATCGACTCCCCGGCCAGGGACTCAAGGGCCAGCTCCAGGGGCGTGCTCCAGCGGTGGGCCGGGCTGTGCCATCGCCCCAAAGCCCGTGCCCCTTGGAGCCAATTCGGAGGAGGGGCTGCTTCTGCGGCAAAATCGGCCATGTCGCGGCGCTGAATCCAGATCGTGGGTTTGGTGTCCATGCGCCAATTGTCCGACATGGTGCTCTCCCGTGGGAGACGACCCTCTCATCAGACCCAGCCACAGAATTGACATGCCCTTTTCCAACGCGTTTGAATTCCGCATCGGTTGGCGCCACGTGCGCACCAGCCGGGGGGGGCGTCGCAACCGTTTCATCTCCTTCATTTCGGCGGTGTCGATCACGGGCATCGCCTTGGGCGTCGCGGCCCTGATCATCGTGCTCAGCGTCATGAACGGCTTTCAAAAGGAGGTCCGTGACCGCATGTTGTCGGTGCTGTCGCACCTGGAGGTGGTCAGCTTCGATGGCGCGGCCCTGAGCGATGTGCCCCAGCTGAAGGCCCGTGTCCAGCGTCACCCTCAGGTGGTCGCCTCTGCCCCCTTTGTCACCTCCCAGGCCCTGCTTGCCCGGGGCGAGGACATGCGGGGCGTGATCGTGCGCGGCATCGACCCCGAGGCCGAGGCCGGTGTTTCAGACTTGGTGGGGCGTTGGCCATCGGCCATGCGCGAACGACTGCAGCCTGGGCAGTTTGGCGTGATCCTGGGTCAAGAATTGGCCCGCGCCCTGGGGGTGCGCACGGGCGACCCCGTGACCCTGATCGCTCCCTCGGGCCAGGTCACCCCCGCCGGGGTCATGCCCCGTTTGCGCCAACTGGAGGTGTTGGCCGTCTTTGACTCGGGCCATTATGAATACGATTCGAGCCTGGCCCTGATGCACCTGCAAGACGCCCAAAAAATGTTCAAGTCCGAAGGCCCGATGGGCCTGCGCGTCAAGCTGACCGACGCCCAGCAGGCCCCGCGCGTGGCCCAGGAACTGGCCCTTGGCCTGAGTGCTGACATCCGGGTGCGCGACTGGACGCAACAAAACAAAACCTGGTTCACCGCCGTCCAGATCGAAAAGCGCATGATGTTCATCATTCTGACCCTGATCGTGGCGGTCGCGGCGTTCAATCTGGTGACGACCCTGGTCATGACCGTGACCGAAAAAAGGGCCGACATCGCCATTTTGCGCACCCTGGGTGCGACCCCAGCCTCGGTGTTGCTCATTTTTGTGTTTCAGGGGGCCCTGTCGGGTTTGGCGGGCACCCTTTGCGGGACCGTGCTGGGTCTGGGGGTGGCGTTTCACCTCGACACCCTCGTGCCCGCCATTGAGCACCTGCTGGGGGTGCGGTTTTTGCCCCAGGACGTCTACCTGATCAGTCGCATGCCCAGCGATCCGCAGATGGGCGACATCGTGCCTGTGGTGGCACTGGCCTTGTTGCTGTCCCTGCTCGCGACCCTGTACCCCAGTTGGCGCGCCAGCCGGGTTGACCCCGTGGAGGCCTTGCGCCATGAGTGACATCGTCCTGCGCGCGCAAGACCTGCACCGCAACTACGAACAGGTGCATGCCCCGATCCCGGTGCTTCAAGGCGTGGACCTGCAGGTGCATGCGGGGGAGACCGTGGCCATCGTCGGCGCATCGGGCTCAGGCAAAAGCAGCCTGTTGCACCTTTTGGCTGGCCTGGACACGCCCACCTCGGGGGAGGTCTTTTGGGATCAGTTCCCCATCGCGGCCTGGGGTCCGACCGAGCTTGGGCGGCGCCGCAACGCCCACCTCGGATTTGTGTTTCAGTTTCACCACCTGCTGCCCGAATTTGACGCGCTCGACAACGTCGCCATGCCCCTGTGGATCCGTCGCCTGCCGGTGGGCGAGGCATCCGAGCGAGCCAGACGGGCGCTGGCCTTGGTCGGCTTAGAAGCCCGCGCCAGCCACCGCCCTTCCGAGCTGTCGGGGGGCGAGCGCCAACGCGTGGCCTTGGCCCGTGCCATGGTCACCCAGCCCCGCTGCCTGCTGGCGGACGAACCGACGGGCAACCTCGACCGCGAGACCGCCGGGCAGATGTTTGATCTGTTGCGCGGGCTGTGTCGTCAGCAGGGCACGGCCTTGGTGCTGGTCACGCACGATGAATCGCTGGCCGCGCGCTGTGACCGTGTGTGGCGCCTGCAGCTGGGGCGTTTGGTGGCCGCATGAGCGTCGCGGGCCTGATCGACACCCACTGTCACCTGGATGCGGCCGAGTTTGACACCGACCGCGACACCCAACGCCAGCGGGCGCATGCGCTCGGCGTGACCCACTGCGTCATCCCGGCTGTGACCCGCGCGCACTGGGCCGGGGTGCGGGACTTGGCGCATCGCCACCAAGACCGTTACGCCCTGGGCATCCACCCCCTGTACGTCATGCGCGCCGAGGCCGACGATGGGACCGCGCTGCGTCAGGCCTTGGCCACGGCGATCGACGACCCGGCCCTGGTCGCGGTCGGTGAGATCGGACTCGATGGCTTTGACGGACACCCTGACATGGACCGGCAACTGTTCTGGTTTCGACAACAACTGATCATCGCCCGCGAGTTTGGCTTGCCCGTCATCTTGCACGTTCGACGGGCGGTGGATGCCGTCTTGCGCGAGTTGCGCCGTTGCCCCGTTGCAGGCGGCATCGCGCACGCCTTCAACGGCAGCGCGCAGCAGGCCCAGATGTTCATCGACCTGGGCTTTGCCTTGGGTTTTGGTGGCGCGCTGACCTTCGAGCGTGCCTTGCAATTGCGCCGCTTGGCCGTCGAGTTGCCCCTGACCGCGCTCGTGCTCGAGACCGATGCCCCCGACATCCCCCCCCAATGGCTGTACCGCAGCGCCGAACAACGCGCCCAGGGCCTGCCGCAAGGGCGCAACAGCCCGACCGAGTTGCCCCGCATCGCAGGGCAGCTGGCTGGTTTGCGCGGCATGGACGCGCAAGAGTTGGCACAGGCGTGCGCCGCCAATGCCCGGCGCGTGCTGCGCTGGCCCACCGAGACCCTGACATGAAGAAAAGTAGCACTGCGCTGCCCGAGGTCCATTTTTCTGACCACGGCCCGATCCGTTACCTGCACTTGGGCACCGAGTGGGTTCAGGGCTCGATGCGCATGGACGACCCCTTTGGCATCCACCTCGAATACGTTCAACGCATGTTGGCGGGTTTGCTGTTCACCCCCTTGCAAGACATCGGCCAGCAGCACGCCATGCAACTGGGTCTGGGGGCCGCCGCTCTGACCAAGTTCTGTCACAAGCAGCTGCGCTGTCGCACCACCGCGATCGAAATCAACCCCCAAGTCATCGCGGCCTGCCGACTGTGGTTCAAGTTGCCGCCCGACAACGATCGCCTGTCGGTCGTTTTGGGCGATGCCCAGCAGGTCGCCTCGCACTCCCATTGGCGCCATCAGATCGACCACCTGCACGTCGATCTGTACGACCACGAGGCCGCCTCGCCGGTGCTCGACAGCCCTGAGTTCTATGCCGACTGTCGTCGCTTGTTGACCGACGTGGGGGTCATGTCGGTCAACCTGTTTGGTCGCAGCAGCAGCTACGAGCGCAGTTTGAACCACATCGCCCAGGCCTTTCCCGAGCAATCCGTGTGGGCATTCAAACCCACCCGCGAAGGCAACACCGTGGTCCTCGCTTTGCACACGCCGGTTCGGGTGACCCGGGCGCAGTTGCAAGTCCAAGCTGAGCACATTGAGCAACGCTGGACCAGCCTGCCCGCGACCCGGTGGGTCAAGGCGCTGTCGCTTGTGTCTTAAATGCGACACGTCCCTAAGTGAAACCCGCAATCCCTTTAAGTTTGCTTACGGCCATAATCGCACCCATCGAAAATGTTTCGAGGAGAGTTCTTGTGAAAATCAAAAGTCAGAAAGACTTTTTGTCTGGACTGATGTTCCTGGTGGTGGGGGGCGTGTTCGCCTGGGGGGCC
>JACCDW011212409.1_pt1 | contig 11429 bp, 9 predicted proteins | sample 7449781 | NCBI WGS metagenome assembly JACCDW01 (sample SAMN15323449, study PRJNA562643) | freshwater metagenome | isolation source: river surface water | place: USA:Blue River Watershed | collected 2017-08-18
GCAAAGAGGCTTCGGTCACCATCACCGGTGGTTCTTCACTTTCGAAAGAAGACATCGAGCGCATGGTTCGCGAAGGCGAAGAGCACGCAGCCGAAGACAAGAAGCGTCGCGAAGAAGCCGACACCCGTAACGCGGCTGAAGGCCTTGTCTACCAGATCGAAAAGTTGATCAAAGAGAACGACGAAAAGCTACCTGAGGATGTAAAGACTTCGGTTCAGGCCGACGTCGATGCTCTAAAGACCGCGCTCGCCGGAGACGACATCGAAGCAGTGAAGACCGCTCTCGACAAGCTAAACGAATCACAGCAGAAGCTAGGCGAAGCGATCTATGCGGCGCAGCCTGCCGAGGGTGAAGCGGCTGCCGAAGAGGCTTCGGGCGAAGACGTTGTTGACGCTGAAGTTGTTGACGAAGAAGACGACAAGAAGGACGCCTAATGAGCGACTTCGTTTCTCCTGACGACTCCCACCTCGATGCCCCTAGCACCAGCGGGTCATCTGATTCAATTCACGATGCTTCGCAATCTCTTGAATCAGACAACCACTCGGGCAGGGCATCGGGTGAGTCGTCTGCTGAAGCCGGCACCACCGAAGCCGACATCACCGACCCGATAGATCAGGCTCTAGCCGACCTGGTTGACGACCTTGGGCCGCAGTCGAAAGAGGCAGAACTTCTTGCCGATTTGCAGCGTCTGCAGGCGGAGTTCGTGAATTACAAGGCGAGGGTTGAGCGCGACCGCGATGTTGCGCGCAACGCCGCAATTGCAGAAGTTCTTCGTGCGCTGTTGCCGGCACTCGATGACCTGACTCGCGCCGAGAATCACGGCGACCTTGAGGGTTCACCGTTTGCCGCAGTGGTTTCAAAGATTCGCAACGCAGGCGACAAGTTTGGTCTGAAGCAGTTTGGTGCCAAGGGCGATAAGTTCGACCCAGAGCAGCACAACGCTTTGGTTCAGACTCCAAACCCTGAGGTCACCGAAAACGTGATCGCCGATGTCGTTGAACCGGGTTACCTACTTGGTGACCGACTACTTCGACCAGCAATGGTCGCGGTTTTCATCCCAGCCGAATAAGCATTTCGAATAAACGAGGTTTCATAAATGGCAAGTCAAGATTGGTTCGACAAGGACTTTTATAAGGTTCTTGGCGTATCTAAAGACGTGTCTGAGGCCGAGCTAAAGAAGGTCTATCGAAAACTTTCTCGCCAGTATCACCCAGACACCAACCCGGGTGACGCCAAGGCCGAGGCAAAGTTCAAAGAGATATCTGAGGCGTACTCGGTGCTGTCTGACAAAGATCAGCGCGCCGAGTATGACCAGATGCGCGCGATGGGCAGCGGAGCTCGATTTACCGGCGGCGCTGGTGGCGGTTTTCCCGGAGGTTTTCCGGGAGGCGCAAACTTTGGCGGAGGTGGTTTCGAAGATGTGTTCTCGAACCTATTCGGCGGTGGCGGAGGCTTTGGTGGCCCTCGCGGTCCGCAGCGCGGCGCTGACCTAACCACGACGCAAACCCTAGATTTCATCGATGGCGTGAAGGGCACCAGCATCAAGCTGAACCTTCGTGCCGGCGGTGAACCGACCACAATCAAGATTCCGGCGGGCGTTCAAGACGGCCAAAAGATCAAGATTGCGGGCAAGGGTCAGCCTTCACCAAACGGTGGACCAGCTGGCGACCTAATCATCACCGTCACGGTGAAACCACATCCGGTGTTCACTCGTGATGGCAACAACCTGCGCGTGACCGTGCCGGTCACCTTTGCCGAGGCAGTTCTGGGTGCAACCATTCAGGTGCCAACGCTCGGTGGCGAACCGGTCAAACTTAAGGTTGCCCCTGGCACGCCTAACGGGCGTGTGCTTCGAGTCAAGGGTCGAGGTGTCGTGACTGCCAAGGCAGAGGGCGACCTACTTGCCACCGTTGACATTGCGGTGCCTTCACATGTGAGTGAGAAGGCCAAAAAGGCGCTCGAGGATTTCAACGGACTATTGCCCGAAGAAGACCCACGCGCCGACCTACTCAGCAGAGCCGGGCTCCTCTAAGGAGGCAATAAATGGAACAGTTCGACGAGAACACTCCACTGTTTGCAATTTCGGTTGCGGCCGAGTTGGCCATGATGCACCCGCAAACCCTGCGCGACTACGACCGAATCGGTCTTGTGGTTCCCGAGCGAACCGGTGGTCAAACCCGTCGCTACACAATGCGCAACGTAGCCCAGCTTCGCGAGATTGCTCGCCTCTCATCCGAGGGCGTCAGCCTCGAAGGCATCCGAAGAATTTTGGAACTTGAAAATCAGAACACCGAACTCTCACAAAGAGTTCGTGATCTAGAACAGGCCTTGGCCAACGAGATGATGAACCGCCCGGGCAACCGAGTGTTCGCAGCCGGTGACCAAGGGGTCGAGAGTTTGACTCGCGGCCAAAGACCGTCGAAGCACACGCAAGTAGTGCTTTGGCGGGCGAAGTAGAACTTCGCAGGCCCGAAGAACTCGGGCAAAGTGCAGCAACCCTGTGCGAAAGGAGAACCAAGTGAACAACCAAAACATGCAACAAGAAGACCAGCAAAGCGCCCTCGAAAAATACGGTGTGAACCTTACCGAGGTGGCCAAGGCGGGCAAGCTTGACCCGGTGATCGGCCGTGATGCCGAGATTCGCCGAGTGTCTCAGGTGCTTAGCCGCCGAACCAAAAACAACCCCGTGCTCATTGGCGAGCCCGGCGTTGGAAAGACCGCGGTGGTCGAAGGCCTCGCTCAACGCATCATCGCTGGCGACGTGCCCGAGAGCTTGAAGGGCAAGCAACTGATTTCGCTCGACTTGGCTGCCATGGTGGCGGGTGCAAAATATCGCGGTGAATTCGAAGAGCGCCTAAAGGCCGTGCTTGCCGAGATCAATGCCGCCGAGGGTGGAGTGATCACCTTTATCGACGAGCTTCACACCCTGGTTGGTGCCGGCGCGGGCGATGGCCAAGATGCCGCCAACATGCTTAAGCCAATGCTTGCCCGAGGCGAACTTCGCCTAATTGGTGCAACCACCTTGGATGAGTATCGCGAGCGAATCGAAAAAGACCCTGCACTTGAACGCCGCTTTCAGCAGGTCTATGTTGGCGAACCATCGGTGGTCGACACCGTCGCAATTTTGCGTGGTTTGAAAGAGCGTTACGAAGCACACCACAAGGTGGCCATCGCCGACAGCGCGCTAGTTGCTGCCGCTACCCTCTCGAACCGCTACATCACCGGTCGCCAGTTGCCAGACAAGGCAATCGACCTAATCGACGAAGCCGCTTCGCGGCTAAGAATGGAGATCGACTCGGCCCCGGTTGAGATCGACGAACTTCGTCGCCAGGTTGACCGCCTAAAGCTCGAAGAGATGGCGCTTAAGAAAGAGAAGGATGAGGCGTCGAAGGATCGCCTCGAAAAACTTCGCGAAGACTTGGCTGCCAAGACCGAAAAGCTTGAAGGGCTAAACGAACGTTGGGCTCGCGAGCGTGCTGAGCTAAACAAGGTCGGTGAACTCAAGACCAAGCTAGATGGTTTGCGCATCGAAGCCGATCGCGCCCAGCGTGAAGCGAACCTAGAGCGCGCCTCGCGCCTACTTTATGGAGAGATTCCGGCTCTTGAAAAAGAGTTGGCAGCGCTCGAGGCGGCCGAAAATATTTCGAGTGCCGATGGCACTGAACGAATGGTGAATGACCAGGTCGGCGAAGACGACATCGCTGCCGTGGTTAGCGCCTGGACAGGTGTGCCAACCGGCAAGTTGCTTGCTGGCGAGAGCGAGAAGTTGCTAAACCTTGAGAATGAATTAGGCAAGCGCCTGATTGGTCAAAAGGCCGCGGTCAAGTCGGTTTCTGACGCGGTTCGCCGCACCAAGGCTGGCATCAGTGACCCAGATCGTCCAACCGGTTCGTTCTTGTTCCTCGGCCCGACCGGCGTTGGCAAAACCGAGCTGGCCAAGAGCCTGGCCGAATTCTTGTTTGACGACGAGAAGGCCATGGTTCGCATCGACATGTCTGAATACGGCGAGAAGCACTCGGTCAGCCGTTTGCTCGGTGCCCCTCCGGGCTATATCGGCTATGAAGAAGGCGGCCAGCTAACCGAGGCCGTGCGCCGCAGGCCATACTCGGTGGTCTTGCTCGACGAGGTCGAAAAGGCCCACCCAGAGGTGTTCGACGTGCTGCTTCAGGTTCTTGATGACGGCCGTCTAACCGATGGCCAGGGCCGCGTAGTTGACTTCAAGAACGTGATTTTGATTTTGACCTCGAACCTTGGTTCGCAGTTCTTGATCGATCAAGAAATCACCGATGACCAAAAGCGCGAAGGCGTGATGGCCATGGTTCGCGGGCACTTCAAGCCCGAGTTCCTAAACCGTCTCGACGACATCGTGATCTTTAGTGCACTCGACCGCAGTGAGCTTGGTCAGATCGTTGAGCTAAACATCGATCGACTTTCAAAGCGCCTCGAGCAACGCCGTTTGCAGTTGGCCGTTACCCCGGCCGCCCGCACCTGGCTTGCCGACCGCGGCTATGACCCGATTTATGGTGCTCGCCCGCTTCGCCGCCTAATGCAGCAGCAAATCGACGACAAATTGGCAAACCTATTGCTCGCCGGCACCATTACCGATGGTTCGCTTGTGCGCGTTGATGTTGCCGAGGATGGCGTTGCGCTGATTGTTGAACCGGGCGTCGTCTAAGCGCTAAATAACAAATAGTTCGCAAATGCGAAGGGAGCCGAAGTTTCACTCGGCTCCCTTTTGCTTTGCTCGCTAAAATGGCGAGCATGTCTGAAAACAACTTGAACCGTTCGTATGGCCAGGGGGCGAAGGGTGAGCCAGAGGCTCCGACCGCCAAAAGAGTAGGTTTCATCACTCGACTGCGCTACAACTTTGATAACTCGATCGCACGAAGCGGTGCGTTCGTGGCATACATGTTTGGTGCTCTCATCATCATGTCGATCTTGGTCGTCATCATTAAATACGCGCTGTATGCAGTGCCGGCGCTGTATTCGGGCGACCCACTAGCGACCCCAAACTTTGAGACCTTCTGGGGCTCATTCGCAACCTTGCTTGGCAAGGGCGGCGAGGCCACCTGGGCAGATCGCATCCTAGGAATTCTTTACTGGGCAATCACAGTGACCATCGCCGGTAGCGTGACCGGTTTTATCGTTGGTGTTATTCAGCGCACCTTCGAGCGCTTGCGCAAGGGCAAGAGCCCGGTTGTTGACTCGGGTCACACCCTGATTCTTGGTTGGTCTAACCGTGTGTTCCCAATCTTGAAAGAACTTGCGATTGCCAACGAGAACGTGCGCAAGCCACTCGTTGTGATTTTTAGCGAGCAGAGCCGCGAGTTTATGGAAGACGAAATCGAGTCTCGCGCCGAGGGTCTTGGCAAGCTAAAGGTCATCACTCGTTCGGGTGACCCAACCAACCCTGGCGACCTAAAGCGCGCCAACATTTCGGGCGCCAAGTCGATCATCATCTTGGATGAAAACGAGGCCGGCGATGCCACAATCGTTTCGACCGTTCTTGCCGTGAAGTCGGTTAACGCCAACCCTCGCACTCGCATCATCGCCGAGGTTGATGACCCACACACCGCCGAGGCACTCGAGACCGCAACCGAGGGTCGCGTCATTTCGGTTCGTTCACACGATGTGATTGCACGCGTCACCGCGCAGGCCTCACGCCAGCCAGGTCTTGCAGCAGTCGTGCTTGATCTGCTCGACTTTGCCGGTGACGAAATTTACTTTGCTTCGGTTCCGGCACTCGCCGGCAAGACCTATGCCGACGCAATCTTGGCCTTCAACACCGCATCGGTTATCGGCATCGTCGACGACAAGGGTGCCACTCACCTGAACCCTAAGCAGGGCACCAAGTTGACTGCGAAGACTCAGATCATTGCAATTGCCGAAGACGACGACAAGGTCGTTTACACCGGTGTTCGCGAAGACATCGCCAACAAAAAGATCAGCGCCAAAAAGTTGCCAGCCGCCAAGGCCGAGCACCTATTGGTTATTGGTTGGTCATCGATGGGTCGCTCGGTTGTTGCCGAGTTGTCAGCCTTCTTGCCAAAGGGTTCATCGGTGCACATCGTTGCGCAGAGCAAGTTTGTTGATGCAGCCGAGCTCGCCGACCTAAAGTTTGGCGACGTCAAGGTTAGCCACGCAACTGTTAGCGGCGACATCGATGAACTGATCGCTGCCGCTTCGGCAAAGAAGTATGACGAGGTCATCATCCTTGGTTATCGCAACGCGATCAGCGAGAGCGAAGCCGATGCCCAGACCATGTTGACCATGTTGCAGATGAACCAACTGTTTGAGGCCGACGGCAATGGAGTTGAGCCAACCCGTTTGGTTGCCGAGATTCTTGACAGCCGCAAGGCCGAGTTGGCTCGCGTTGCCGCAGCCGACGACCTAGTGGTCAGCGACAACCTAGCTGCGCTTTTGATTGCTCAGGTTTCTGAGAACCCAGCGCTTGCGCCGGTGTTCGACGACCTGTTCGACGCCCATGGCGCATCGATCAACGTTCGCCCAATCGAGCACTATGCGCCACTTGGCAAAGAGATCGAATATGCCGAGTTGGTTGCCATCGCTCGTGCGCACGGCGAATCGGCAATCGGTTACCGCTTGTTGGCAAACGCCCCTGGCGACCCAGCCTCGGGTGTTCAGATGAACCCAGCAAAGACCGCGAGCTTCAAGCCGGTTGCTGGCGACGCACTGGTTGTGATCTCAGGCTTATAGTTTGAGCATGATTTCAATGGATGTGGCCGGGGCGAAGGAAGCCCTGGCCACTTTCGTTAACCCCGAGAAGCTGGCGTTTTTTCCGAAGTTCTTTAAGGCTGGTCCAGGCGAATATGCCGAGGGTGATCAGTTTCTGGGCGTCACCGTGCCCAACGTGCGAACCGTTGCTAAGCAGTTTGCCGGCCTGACCGAAGCCGAAATCTATGAGTTGGTGCAATCGCCGATTCACGAACATCGACTGCTGGCACTGATTATGTTGGTGGCCAAGTGGAAGAAAGCAAAGACCGCTTCAGCCCAGCAAGAACTATTCGATTTTTACCTGCGCCTGGTCTATGAGGGGCACGTCAATAACTGGGATTTGGTCGACACCTCGGAGCCATACTTTGGCATGTATTTGGTGGGCAAGCCCGATGCCATGCAGTTGCTCGAGTCGCTTGCGCGAAGTGAAAAACTTTGGGAACGCCGAGTGGCAATCATGTTCACTTTTGCCTCGACCAGGGCTGCCGTTTTAAAGATCGGCCCTGCCGATTTTGAACCCACCCTGCACATCGCCGAGATGCTGGTGAACGACAAGCACGACCTGATTCACAAAGCCACCGGATGGATGCTTCGCGAAGTGGGCAATCGCGATGTTGCCGAATTGCGAAAATTTTTAACCCGCTACGCGGGAACAATGCCGCGCACCATGCTGCGCTATGCCATCGAAAAGCTCGAGCCCGAAGAGCGCAAAAAGTGGTTGGGAGCGAAAAAGACTTTGTCGAAATAACAAGGTCGTGAATCTTCGGTGAGCCGAATATTTCAGTTAGATTATTGGCGGGGAATACCTAGAGAACCAGAGAAGGACCTCGCTTGAAGAAATTGATTGCCTGCTTGGCTGTTTTAGCCTCGGCTCTCTTTGCCAGCTTGATGAATCCGATTGCCTCTTTTGCGGTCGACACGGTTTCCGTTTACAAAGACAACATTTCAGGCGTGAATGCAAACGGCGTGAATTGGATCGGCGCAAAGGGATCGAAGCTTTATTGGCAGCAGGGATCGTCGCTCTACGTCTTCGACAAGGACACGAATCAGACCACAAATCTGATCACCGGCACCTTTAACGGTCAACCGTTTGCCTTTGCCGGCGATAAGTTAATCTTCAACGTTTACGTATCAAGCAACCCGGGGCAGGAGCCCTATGTGACCGATGGCACTATTGCCGGAACGCAGTTGCTTAAAGACATTACGGCTGGCACGGGCCAATCTATGCCGGGGAGCTTCAAAACCCTAGGCAACAAAGTTCTTTTCAGAACGTGGCCGAATCAAACCGGTCAGCGTGGCTTGTGGGTCACCGATGGAACGACTGCTGGAACTACGAAAATCCGCGACTTCAACTATTTTCCTGGCATGAGCGACGCGGCCGAACTAGGTGGCCGCCTTTACTTTGGTGCTGACCCATCGGGCTACAACACAACTATTTGGTCAACCGACGGCGTAAGTGCATCTCAGGTTTCAACTGTCACCACCACTCAAGCCAAGTTTGCAACTTTTGGCAGCTGGGTATATTTCGCCGGCGAAGCAGCCCAGGCCGCGCTTGCTAACTACAACGCAAGTAAAACCGGAACCGAGTTGCTGAGGACCAACGGAACCACTACCGAGTTGGCTGCAGATATCAATGCCGCCGGTTCATCTTCGCCCGACTGGTTTGCAGTTCTGAACTCGGCTTTGTATTTCAGCGGCAACGATGGATTTCACGGCTCAGAGCTCATGAAGTTCGACGGAACGGTTGCGACTTTGGTGAAAGACGAAGTGGCCGGAAGTTCGAGTCCTTCCATCCAAGCACTCACTTCGTTCAACGGAATGCTTTATTACCAGGCAAACGCATCCTCTCAAAACGGTGAGCTATTTTCGTCCGACGGCACTACTTCAGGCACCGGATTGTTAGCCGACATCTTCCCGGGCGACCAGGTTTGTGTGATGTATTGCTATGGATCTCCCCAGCCGAACTCATCAAACCCTTCGTATTTCACCGAGTTTGACAACAAACTCATTTTTGGCGCAAAAGATGGTGTCGTTGGTGGCGAACTGTTCGCAATCACACCGTCTTCGATCGTGAGTCCTCCAGCAAACAACCAGGTGGTCACCGTGACCCCGGTTGCCCCGGTGGTGCCCGTTTTCAAGCAACCTAAATTTGCGATGCCATCGAAAATCGAAATCGATAAAGATGGCAAGGTGAGCCTCAAAGGCAAAGACATGGATGTCACCTCGGTGCTCATCAATGGCAAGCCGCAGCGCATTGACTTTAATTCAGAAGACAAACTCGAGTTCAACACCACCGGTTTGGCTAACGGCACCTACGACCTAGTGATGAAGGGTGCCTTCGGCACATACACGGTTCAAAAGGCGATCTTTGTTGGTGAACCTGTCGTCACTCGAGTCGCTGGAATCTCAGAGCGAACCATGAGTGCCGAGGGCGGCGAGCTGTCGATTTCGGGTGTGGGCCTAGAGGGCACAACTCAGATCACGATGAATGGTCGCGTGCTCGACATCGTTAGCAAGACCGACAGCAAGGTCACCTTCAAGGTGCCTGCGTCAACGGTGTTGTCTCGCAACTCACTGATGATCGAGGGTTCGTTTGCGCCGATGCTCTTCAACAACGCCTTTAGTTACAGCCGCTAAACCAAACCAACTTTGTCCTGGCAAACCTAGTCGGCCCTTGCTAGTCGGTTAGGTCAACAACCACTGGAACGTGGTCGCTAGGGGCCTCGCCCTTGCGTTCGTTGCGGTCGATGACCGCGTTGGTCACGCGCTCGGCAAAGGGTTCGCTGCCCAAAATAAAATCGATTCGCATGCCTTCGTCTCGAGGGAATCGAAGCTGCTGGTAGTCCCAGTAGGTATAGCCGGTGGGGATGCGTTCGCGAACCACATCGCGCAAGCCGATCTGCTCGAAGGCCTCGAAGGCCTGGCGCTCTGGCTCTGAAACGTGAGTGGCACCGGCAAAGTCGTCGATGTTCCACACGTCATAGTCGAACGGTGCGATGTTGAAATCGCCCATCAGAGCAAACGGCAAATCAGGCTCGTGCTCGACCCATTCGGCAACATTCGAAGCCAGGCGATCTAGCCATTCAAGCTTGTATGTGTAGTGCGGGTCATCGAGGGTTCGGCCGTTAGGAACATACAAAGACCAAAGGCGCACGCCATTAAAGGTGCCGGCGATAGCGCGGGCTTCTTCAACCTGAGGCTTGCCCTCTTTGCCAAAACTCGGCATTCCGCTGAACCCAATTTCAAGATCTTCGATCGGAATTCGGCTGGCAAAGGCCACGCCGTTCCATTGGTCGAGGCCGTGGGCGGTCACGGTGTAACCGGCATCCTCGAATGGTTTGTATGGAAACTGCTCGGGCTTGCACTTGATTTCTTGCATGGCAAGAACATCCGTGTTGCTGCGCTGCAGCCAGTCGACAACGCGGTCGACGCGAGTGCGAATTGAGTTGACGTTGTGAGTGGCGATGCGCATGAATCAAGGCTAACCGAAGGCCGCGCCAGCCTCGATAAACTAGAGCAATGACCTTCTCATCAGCAGCCAAGCCACGCCTCGTTGAACTAATCAAAGAGCTCGCCGTCGTTCACGGCCGAGTCACTCTTTCGAGCGGCATCGAAGCTGACTATTACGTTGACCTTCGTCGTGCCACCCTGCACCACGAGGCCGCGCCGCTGATTGGTCAGGTAATTCTTGACATGCTCGATGCCGCTGGCATCACCGACTTTGATGCAGTTGGCGGCCTCACCATGGGTGCCGACCCGGTTGCAACCGCAATCATGCACCAGGGTGCAGCGCGCGGTCGCGCAATCGATGCGTTCGTGGTTCGCAAGGCAGCCAAGGCGCACGGCATGGGTCGTCAGGTTGAGGGCCCGGATGTGAAAGGCAAGAAGGTTGTCGTTGTTGAAGACACCTCAACCACCGGCGGCTCACCGCTAACCGCAGCAAAGGCACTCGAAGAAGCCGGCGCAATCATCGTTGCCGTGGCAACCGTGGTCGATCGCGACACTGGTGCCGACAAGGTCATTGGCGACGCCGGCTACAAATACTTGAGCGCGGTGTCACTTGACGATCTCGAACTCCGTTAAACCCCAGCGCCACATGGCGCCGTTTGTTCTAACCCTCATCTCGTCGATGTTCAGCGTTATCGCTGGCTCGATGATTTTCATGGCGTTTCCCTGGCTTGCAATTCAACTAACCGGTTCGGCAACCAGCGCCGGCGCGATGATCGCAATCACCTCGATTCCTGGTCTGCTCATGGCCCCGGTCATCGGCTCGATCATCGACAAATTCGGTCGCCGCAAAGTGGGCATCGTCATCGAACTGCTCACCGCAGCCGCCACCATCCTGATTCCGATCGCCGCCGGCATGTGGCAAATGACACTGCCGCTGCTAATCGCCATCGGCCTAATTCGTTCGCTGGTTTCGTCGGGTGCACACTCGGCCCGCAAATCATTTATGCCGGATGTCGCCCGCACGGCCGGCCTGTCACTCGAGCGCGTCAACTCGATTCAAGAGGCAACCTTTGCCAGCGGTTTTGCCGTTGGCCCGGCACTGGCATCTGTTTGCATCGGCATCTTTGGTGTTTACAACACCATGTATGTGATCGCGGGCTTTGGCGTGCTGGCCGCAGCAATCATGCTGTTTGTGCGCGTGATCGAAATCGTTGAGCCGCACGAAGAAGAAGGCAACCTGTTTA
>JACCDW011695278.1_pt1 | contig 11428 bp, 13 predicted proteins | sample 7449781 | NCBI WGS metagenome assembly JACCDW01 (sample SAMN15323449, study PRJNA562643) | freshwater metagenome | isolation source: river surface water | place: USA:Blue River Watershed | collected 2017-08-18
CAACTGCGCTACGTCCGCAAACTTGCAGGGCAAAATCTATCGTAAGGGTCAGGCCATAGGCAAAACCTTCAAAAATGGCGGCATGAGGAAGATAAGACGATAAATTGTCCAGCATGAACCAGCTATCTAAAGAACCTTACTTCTGGATGGCTGGAATGCTTGCAACTGATCTTATTGAAATTACAAATGATCCATCCAAAATAGATTCTGGTTTTTGGGCGATTACATCGACCTTTGATGGAGAGTTAACTGCCGCTAAGTTCAACAAAGTAGAAAAAAGTAAGTGGCCAAGTGATTATCAAGCGCTCTCATCCAAAAATTGGATATCTTCACACGACAAAACTAGTTATTGCCAAATGGTTGCGGACTTTCGAGAGGAAATCGCATTAGGCAATATCTATCAAGTCAATGCTTGTCGGATTTTAAACAACCAAACTGACGAATCAATTGAAGGTTTGATGGCGGGGATTCTAAATAGCAACCCAGCGCAATTTGCTGGGTACTTGAGATTACCAAATTTAGAGATTGTCTCCGCATCACCGGAAACTTTTCTCTCTCGAAGGGGTAAGTTGATTAGCAGCGCACCGATCAAAGGAACTAGACCAAAAGGAATTAACGGAAAGTTTCCTGAAAAGGATGAATCCGAGAACATCATGATTGTTGATTTAATGAGGAATGATTTGGGCAGGGTTGTTATCAAAGATTCAATCAAAGTATCAAAACTATTAGAAATCATGGAGTTACCTGGATTAACTCATCTAGTCAGCGAGATCCAAGGAGAGCTACCTGTTGACATTTCGTGGTCTGAGATTTTTGCTGCGACCTTGCCACCAGGTTCAGTAAGTGGTGCGCCGAAGAGCTCTGCCATCAAGGCGATAAAGAAGTTCGAGAAAATTGATCGAGGTCCTTATTGCGGTGCTTTCGGTTGGATCAACGGTAACGATGCGGATCTCGCAGTTGCAATCCGAACTTTCTGGAGCGATGGCAACTCGGTTAAATTTGGAACTGGGGCGGGGATTACCTGGGCAAGTGACCCAGAGCAAGAGTGGCAAGAGACAGAATTAAAGGCGTCACGTTTGATAGCAATCGCATCTGGAACTATATAAAGATTTCATAAAGATTTAAGGAGCAATGATTTGAAAATTAAGCCAGATGGCTGGCCAGAAGGCGATGGTTTATTTGAAACTATTAGAGTCGAAGATGGGAAGGTATTTGCACTTCATAGACATCACTGTCGAGCCAAAGAGAGCGCAGCGATCCTTGGAATTGAAATACCAAGTGAATCTGAAGTCGCGCTGGCAAGCTACGAGGAGATAGCAAAGCACACATTTGCATTAGGAAGACTTAGGTGGCATTTCGATTTCTCCGGTGGTTTCTCACTTAGCTACTCTGAATATACAGATACCACTAAACCAGCACGATTAACGATTCATGATCGTCGCTCTGCTGATAATTCAATTAAAACCAAGCAATATCCATATGAAAATCTTGAGTGGTTAGCGGAGGTTCAATCCAACGGATTTGATGATGCGATCGTTTTGACTGAAGATGGACAAGTTTCGGAAACTCTAATCGCCACGTTACTGGTCAAATTAAACGGTGAGTGGATCACATCACCACTTTCAAGTGGCATCTTGAACGGGGTTGTGCGCGCACTGGTATTAGAGGCAGGGTTAGCTAAAGTGCGCCGAATTTCGTCAAATGAATTAGATAAAATTGAATCTGCCTTGCTCCTTACATCGCTACGAAATTCACAAATAGTCAGTGAAATTTCAGGTCGGCAGCTTCAACAAGACTCCGAGAAGAGTTCACAAATCATTGAACTTATGAAGAAATTCAAAGGCCTTTAATCAAGCAGTGATTGGGTAGACTTAAGGCCATGTCTGAAATCTCCGTGAAAGTTGATGGCCAAGCGCGAACCATCGCCGCCGATCAAAGGCCTACCCATATTTTCGCTGAACAAAAAGAGATTGTGGTCTGCAAAATTAATGGCGAACTTCGCGATCTTTGGACTGATTTAAATGATGGAGATTCAGTAGAAGGGATTAGCATTTCTTCGCCCGATGGCCTTAATGTTCTAAGACATTCAACGGCACACGTGATGGCGCAGGCGGTGCAACAAGTTTTTGCTCAGACTCGCCTCGGAATCGGGCCGCCAATCAAAGATGGTTTTTATTACGATTTTGACCCCGAGCGACCATTTACTCCAGATGATCTTGAGAAACTTGAGAGCGCGATGCGCAAGATCATCAAAGAGGGTCAGAGATTTAAAAGACGTGTAACCACGGAAAGTGATGCGCTAAAGGAGTTAGCTCACGAACCTTACAAGTGTGAATTAATCGGAATTAAAGGTGATGCCGCGAATTCTGGTGATGAATCATCCGTAGAAGTTGGTGGCGCCGAATTAACTATCTACGACAATCTTGGCCGAGATGGACAACCGGTTTGGTCTGACCTCTGTCGTGGGCCACATCTGCCGTCTACAAAACACATACCTGCTTTTAAGTTGATGCGCACCGCCGCCGCATATTGGCGTGGATCTGAGAAGAATCCGATGTTGCAACGAATCTACGGAACTGCTTGGCCATCACCTGAAGAGCTACAAGCTTATTTAGATTTACTTGCCGAAGCTGAGAAACGCGATCATCGTCGTTTAGGTAGCGAATTAGATCTCTTTTCATTTCCAGATGAGATTGGTTCGGGGCTAGCGGTCTTCCATCCAAAAGGTGGAGTAGTTCGTATGGCGATGGAAGATTATTCGCGTAAACGTCATATCGAAGAGGGATATCAATTTGTTTATTCTCCGCATCTAACGAAATCAACGTTATTTGAAGTTTCGGGCCATTTGGATTGGTATTCGGAGGGTATGTACCCACCGATGATCATGGACGAAGAATTACATGCAGATGGCACCTTAAAAAAACCGGGCCAGAAGTACTACATGAAGCCCATGAACTGTCCGATGCATATTTTGATTTACAAATCTCGTGGTCGTTCATATCGCGAACTTCCGCTTCGTGCGTTTGAGTTCGGCACTGTTTATCGTTACGAAAAATCTGGTGTTGTACATGGATTAACTCGCGCTCGAGGTTTTACTCAAGATGACGCCCATATTTTCTGCACTAAAGATCAGATGGCTGCCGAACTTGATTCTTTGCTCACCTTCGTTCTTAATCTGCTTCGCGATTATGGTTTACAAGATTTCTATCTAGAGCTTTCAACTAAGAATCCTGAGAAATATGTAGGTGCAGATTCAGATTGGGATGCTGCCACTGAAACTTTACGGAAAGCTGCGGAAGCTCAGAATCTAGAGTTGATATTAGATCCAGGAGGAGCAGCGTTCTACGGACCAAAGATCTCTGTTCAAGCCAAGGATGCAATCGGACGGACCTGGCAGATGTCTACTATCCAAGTAGATTTCCAATTGCCTCAACGATTTGAAATGGAATATCAAGCAAGTGATGGTTCAAGACAAAGACCAGTGATGATTCATAGAGCACTCTTCGGTTCTATCGAAAGATTCTTTGGTGTCCTAACCGAACACTATGCAGGCGCTTTTCCTCCATGGCTAGCGCCAGTGCAAGTGATGGCAATTCCGGTAGCGGACGCTTTTGCTCCGTATCTTCAAGAGATTGTCACTCAGATGCGTTCAGAAGGAATCCGAGCCGAGATTGATCTATCTGATGATCGCATGCAGAAAAAGGTTCGCAATGCACAGGTTGAAAAGATTCCATTCATGCTAATTGCAGGAGAAGAGGATCAAAAAAATCGCGCAGTTTCATTTAGATTCCGAGATGGTTCACAGAAAAACGGCGTACCAATTTCAGAAGCCATTGATGAAATCTTGCAAACAATCAAAGAGCGCAAGCAGGTTTAAATGTCATCGTCAGATCAGAATTCGGACGATTTGAGTAGCGATTTAACAGGTGGCGCGGGAATGCCAGATGCTTGGCAGAGACTATGGGCGCCACATCGACTTAATTACATCCGGGGCGAGAATCGCCCGATACCTGGCAGCGAAACCGAATGCCCATTCTGCAAGATCCCAACTCTTGATGATGTCGAAGGATTAATCGTGCATCGTGGTCTAGAAGCGTATGTAGTAATGAATCTTTATCCATACAACCCAGGGCATCTCTTGATCTGTGCATTTAGACATGTCGCAGATTTGACTGAACTTACTGAAACAGAGCGAAAAGAGATCTCAGATTTAACTGCTCATGCCATGAAGACGCTTCGAAAAGTTAGCTCGCCTGCGGGTTTTAATTTAGGTATGAATCAAGGAGCAATTAGTGGGGCCGGTGTTGCGGCGCACATTCATCAACACGTTGTCCCGCGATGGTCTGGCGATGCGAATTTCATGCCGATAATCGGCCAGACAAAAGTGCTCCCACAACTTCTTAGTGAGACCAGGGCTGCCTTAGCTGAAGCTTGGTAAGTCAGACAAATATCGTTTGACGATATCGATTCCCAATTCAAATTCGGGATCATCTACAAGAACGGGTATCGCAGGAAATAGGATTCCAGATTGAAAACCATCAGCACCAGCTGCTTCTAACTGCGCCAAATATTCTTCACGGAAATCTTGTAATAGTTCAAAATGTTCTGGTTCAGCATCTGATTCTTGACCATCTCGATAATTGTTGATGCGCATAGTTTCTATATTTATTAAAGCACAAGGCGCACCGTCATCGTCATGAAGAACCAGGAAAGGGGTTGCGACATCGTCAAGTAATCGCTTGGCCAATAAGACTGCATCATCAAAATCTTGTAGTCCCTCATTAAAACCTGTAATCACCAAGATTCTTGGCATCAGATATTCATCAAAGCCATGCCAGAGATCAACTGTATTTTGATCAATTCCGCTACTTGCATTGATGGCAAAAATTGCGGCGCTTAGCTTTGAATCTACTTCTGTGGAGACTGGCGCTGATAGAGCTTGTGAAAGCGCGCGAGTCGCTGCGCTTGGATGACCATAAAGCCTCCAAGATTTGCCATTTTCCATACTGCAAAGCCTACGATGTACCAATGATAAGTGCGCATCTAAAACCATCTGTGGTCAAAGTAATTACGCCCTTCTGTCGCGCGCTTTTAAAAATGGGCATGACACCTAATTCAATGACAATTGCCGGAACTTCAATGGTAATTATTGGTTCGGTAACGCTATTAGCGCCAGGTCGATTATTGGCCGCACTTATCGTGATTGGGTTAGCTTTACTTACAGATCTTTTAGATGGAACGATGGCCCGAATCTCACAACATGGTCCAAGCAAGTGGGGGAATTTCTTAGATTCAACACTTGATCGCGTTGCCGATGCTGCGGTGCTGCTCTCGCTCTCTTACTATCTGTATACCCAAGAGAACTCTTTATTTATAGTTGCGATGATCACCTCTGCGGTTTCTTCTTTAGTTCCCTATGCAAGAGCGAAGGCAGAGAGTCTTGGAATCGAGTGCACTGGCGGTTTTGCAGAGCGTCCTGAACGATTATTAATTCTGGGAGCGTCCGGCGCAATTTATCTTTTGGGTGTAGAGATTGCACTTGCGGTAGGTGTTTGGACAGTTTTATTGACATCGGTTTTAACTGTGATCCAAAGAATGAAATTAGTTTGGAGCGCGACCCGGTGATTGCATACGCCTATCTTTTAGGTTGGCGATTGGTTCGGTATCTTCCCGAGAATTTAGCTTACAAACTTTTCTATGCGATCGGTGATTATGTTTATCGAAAAGACGGAAAAGGTATAAAACGGTTACGCCAAAATCTTGCTCAGGTTAGCGAATTCAAGGGCTCAGATCTTGAACAGTTAACTAAGGATGCGATGCGATCGTATATGCGTTACTGGTGTGAAACTTTTAGATTACCGGACTGGGACAATAAGAAAATATCGGCAAGCGTAGAACTCGTTGATTCCCACTTTCTGACCGATCCATTGGATCAAGGTAAAGGGGTAGTAGTTGCCCTACCTCATGCAGGTAACTGGGATTTAGCAGCCGCTTACTTTTTAAATTTAGGTTATCGAGTTGTTACTGTCGCCGAACGATTGAAACCAGAGCGACTATTTCAAGCTTTTCTAAATTATCGCCAAGGAATCGGTTTAGAGATTCTCTCAACAGATATGCGCACAATCCCGGCGTTGATTGATCGAGCCAAAAAGGGATACATCATCGCATTAGTTGCAGATCGAGATTTAAGTTCCAATGGAGTAGAAGTCCAATTTTTTGAAAAACGAGCCAAGATGCCGGCTGGGCCATCGGTGATCGCTTCAAAGGCTGAGGTTGATCTAATCGGCGCTTTTATAACTTACACAGACAACGGGATCAAAATCTTCTTTGAGAAATTAGATAAAGATGTGCAGTCGACTGCGAATTTCTTTGAAAGGCAAATAATCAAAGCGCCAGTCGATTGGCATATGTTGCAGAGGATTTGGATTGATGATTGAGAAGTCATTAAATATTGGAATCGTCTGTCCGTATGGATGGGATGCACCAGGTGGAGTACAAGCGCACATATCAGATATGCGAGATTACCTTGTAGGTAAAGGGCATAAAGTTTCTGTATTAGCTCCGGTTGGTGAGATCCAAACAGAAGGAAGCCATATACCTGAGTGGGTTGTTAATGCGGGTAAACCACTTTCGATTCCATATAACGGAGCAGTGGCGAGAGTTTTGTTTGGTCCGGCAGCATTTACAAAGGTTAAACAGTGGATCGCGGAGAACGAGTTTGATCTTTTACATTTACACGAACCTGCGATACCAAGTATCTCTTTACTTGCATGTTGGGCAGCCGAAGGACCTATGGTTGGCACATTCCACGTGGCTGCGAAGAAACAGAAAGCAAGTTTTGCGATTGTTCCAATTCTCGAACCAGTGATAGAGAAGTTAGCAGCTCGCATTGCTGTAAGTGAAGCAGCTCGCGAAACGCTTCGCGCGCATTTAGATACTGATGCAGTGGTAATTCCCAATGGAATTTATGCGAAGAAGATAGCTGGAATTATTCAACCTGACTGGAGCGGAAGAACTCTAGGATTTATGGGGCGATTTAATGAACCGCGTAAAGGTTTGAAAGTTCTTATCGATGCGCTTCCAATCATCAGTAGATTTTTGCCCGATATTCAAGTTTTAGTTGCAGGCCCGGGAAATGCGCAAGAATTTCTGGACGAGATTGATCCTCAACTTCGAAGCCGGATAACTTTCCTGGGCAAACTCTCTGACCAAGAGAAGGCAGATTTCATGTCATCAGTTGGCGCCTATGTTGGTCCCAATACTGGCGGAGAATCCTTTGGAATCATTCTGGCGGAAGCCTTAGCAGGTGGTGCAGCAGTTATCGCATCCGATATTCCAGCTTTTAGAGCGTTGCTTAAAGATGGCAAATACGGCAGATTATTTAAATCGGAGGATTCGACAGATTTAGCTAAAGTTGTCATTGATCTTTTCCGTGAAGATTTTGCTAGAAGCGATTTAAAGAGGATCGGCCAAGAATATGCACAATCATTCGATTGGGATGTTGTTGGCAATGAGATCTTTGAAGTTTATGAGATGGCAATTGTGGGTGGGGATAAAATAAGACTGGGTTCTGAGAATCGTCCTTGGAACAAGATCTGGAACCGAGATAAAGGCACTGATGTCTGAAACCGCAATTGAAATCGCGCTACTAATTCTCTTTCTTTGGTATCTGTCATTCACGGCTACTCGTTTAGACCGATTACATCACCGAGTCGAAAGTAGCTGGGCAGCGCTAGATAGCCTTTTGCAAAGACGAGCTGCAATAGCTTTAGAGATCGCACATTCAGAATTTGCAGACCCGGGTCTCTCTTTGATTCTTAATCAAGCAGCGCATCAAGCTCGTGAAGCGGAGATCAGCGAGCGTTCAGATGCCGAAAGTGGACTTACATCAGCGCTAGGGCTTTTGCTTCAAAGTGAAAGTTCAGAGATTCAAAGTGATTTGCTCAAAGAGCTGAGCGATCTAACGGATCGGATAAGAGTCGCCATGAAACTACATGTCGAAGCAGTTACTAGGACTCTGAAAATCCGTGGCAAATGGATCGTGAAATTCTTCCGATTAGCAGGGCGCGCACCACTACCTACTATCTATAAGTTTGAAGACGATGCGATCTAACAAATTTAATGTTCCGACACTTAACTTAAGTGACGCAAAGAGAAAGCTAGCGCTCACCCTAATCTCGCTCTTTCTCCTTACGGCCTGCAGTCAAAAACCGGTTTCTGCAATAAGTGGCAAGGAAGCTGTAGATGGTCCGCTGATAGTTGTAAAGATTGACGATACTGACCAAGCGCATCCACAAGAAGGAATCGATAAGGCCGATTTAGTTTTTATCGAACAGGTGGAGGGCGGGATGGTTCGTTTGGCCGCGATCTTCTCAACTGAAATTCCAGATCGAATCGGCCCAGTTCGAAGCGCAAGAATCTCCGATATCGATATTTTGGCGCAATTTGGAAAGGTAGCTTTCTTCTACTCCGGCGCTCAAAGCCGCTTACTACCTGTAATTGATCAAGCAAACTTACATAACCTTGGCGCTCAAAGAGAATCCCCAAAACTGTACACACGTGACCCAAGTAGGTATGCACCGTTCGACATGATTCTTATCGGTAGTGAAATAAAGAGCCGCATTGCCGAATTAGATGTTGCAACTGCTGAGAATATCTCTTGGACCTTTGGTGATCTTTCTAATACGGGAAATCCAATAGCATCAGTTAAAGTTAATTGGCCAGCTGCAAATTACATTGCGAATTGGAATGGTAAGAGTTGGGATCTCCTGCATAATGGAAAAGCGAATGTCACAAGTGCTGGCGTTCAAATCTCACCAAGCACATTCATTATCCAAGAAGTTGTGATTACCGATTCAGAGTTCAAAGATAAAACTGGCGCAATAACTCCGCTTTCAGTGACAGTTGGTGAAGGAAAGGGATGGGTGCTTCGCGATGGCGTTGCTATTCAGGCAAAATGGAATCGCCCCGACCCACAATCTGGTACGACTTGGAGTGATTTAGAGGGAAATGAGATTAAGTTCGCACCCGGGCAGATCTGGATTGCGCTAACCGACAAAGCACCTGAATTTACGGCGGCAAAGCCCAGCAAGTAGGATTACCCACATGGCTGAATACACAGGTACTGCTCGAGTAAAGCGCGGCATGGCAGAGATGCTTAAGGGCGGCGTCATTATGGATGTCGTCGATTCTGAGCAAGCAAAGATTGCAGAAGATGCTGGCGCAGTAGCAGTCATGGCGCTCGAACGCGTTCCTGCAGATATCCGTGCGCAAGGTGGAGTGGCTCGCATGTCAGATCCTGACATGATTGAAAAGATCAAGGCCGCAGTTTCTATTCCAGTTATGGCAAAGGCGCGCATTGGTCATTTTGCCGAGGCGCAAATCCTGGAATCACTCGGAGTGGATTACATTGATGAATCAGAAGTTTTGACCCCAGCTGATTACGCAAACCATATTGATAAGTGGCAATTTAAGGTGCCATTTGTTTGTGGCGCTACCAACCTCGGAGAAGCGCTTCGCAGAATCAATGAAGGCGCTGCAATGATTCGCTCAAAAGGTGAAGCTGGCACTGGCGACGTTTCCAACGCAGTTACGCATATGCGCACAATCGGTGGCGAAATTCGTCGTTTAACATCAATGCGAGAAGATGAACTTTATGTAGCTGCAAAAGAACTCAATGCACCATATGAATTGGTAAAGGAAGTTGCTGCGACAGGAAAACTGCCAGTAGTGCTCTTCACCGCAGGTGGAATTGCGACACCAGCTGATGCCTCTTTGATGATGCAATTGGGAGCGGATGGAGTATTCATTGGTTCTGGAATATTCAAATCAGGTAATCCTTCACAGCGCGCATCTGCTTGCGTTAAGGCCACAACTTTCTACAATGACCCGAAGGTAGTAGCTGATGTTTCACGCGGTCTTGGCGATGCCATGGTTGGCATAAACGTGGCAGACATTCCGGTACCGCATCGCTTAGCAGAACGCGGCTGGTAAATGCTGGTTGGAGTTTTAGCGCTCCAAGGTGATTTCAGAGAGCATCTGTTGGCTCTAGATTCACTTTCAAAAGACCTTACGGACATTAGTTTTGAAGCAGTGCCTGTAAAACGAGATAGTGAAATCTCCGAAATTGATGCTTTAGTAATTCCTGGTGGAGAGTCAACAACTATCGCGAAGCTTGCAAGAACCTTTGGGATTTTTGATCAGATTAAGAATCGCGTTAAGGCAGGTCTACCAACATACGGATCTTGTGCCGGACTTATCCTGCTCGCAGATCGGATCGTGGATGGCGCCATCGGTCAAGAGACTTTCGGTGGTTTGGATATCACTGCAAGACGTAATGCATTTGGGCGACAAGTTGATTCATTTGAAGGAAAAGTGCAATTCAAAGGTCTAGGAGATTTAAACGGTGTATTTATCCGAGCGCCATGGGTTGAACAAGTCGGTGAAAAAGTTGAAGTCCTCGCATCAACTCACGGCCACCCGGTGGCAGTAAGACAGGGAAATATCTTGGCTACATCTTTTCATCCAGAATTGACCGAAGATCATTCAGTGCATAGATATTTTCTTGAAGAGATCTGCAAGGCAAAGTAGAATCTAAAAGTAGAATTCAAAAGCAGAAATTAATAGGAATTTAAATATGAGGCGGTGTTATTAATGTCGGGCCATTCCAAATGGGCGACCACCAAGCATAAGAAAGCGATCATCGACGCTAGACGTGCAAAGAGTTTTGCTAAGTTAATTAAATCAATTGAAGTGGCTGCGCGTAATGGCGGCGCTGATACAGCTGGCAATCCAGCGTTATTTGATGCGGTAACTAAGGCGAAGAAGACATCGGTCCCAAATGACAATATTGAAAGAGCGATCAAACGAGGCGCTGGGCTTGAAGCAGGTGGATCTAACTACGAAACCATCATGTATGAAGGATATGGTCCGGGCGGCGTTGCAATAATGATCGAATGTCTCTCGGATAATCGAAATCGTGCAGCATCTGATGTCAGAGTCGCGGTCACCCGAAACGGTGGCAATATGGCAGATCCCGGTTCCGTCTCTTATTTATTTAATCGCAAAGGCGTCGTGGTGGTACCGAAAGCTCCAGCAGTTACCGAGGATTTATTGATGGAAAGCACTTTAGAAGCTGGTGCGCAAGATATTAATGACCTGGGTGAAACTTACGAGATCGTTTCGGAACCATCAGACTTAGTAGCAGTCCGCACTGCTCTTCAAAACTCGAAGATTGAATACGATTCGGCCGATTCATCTTTTGTGCCATCCCTGAAGATAGAAATTAGTGATGCGGCCACGGCAAAGAAGATATTTGACCTAATCGATGCGATTGAAGATCTTGATGATGTGCAGGATGTCTACGGGAATGTCGATGTTTCAGATGAGGTAGGAGCGCAGGCAGCGTGCCTCTGAGTTATTTTTAGGC
>JACCDW010394501.1_pt1 | contig 11426 bp, 9 predicted proteins | sample 7449781 | NCBI WGS metagenome assembly JACCDW01 (sample SAMN15323449, study PRJNA562643) | freshwater metagenome | isolation source: river surface water | place: USA:Blue River Watershed | collected 2017-08-18
AGCTGGCGATCGCTTGGAGTGCGTCCAATCCCCGGGTAAGTTGCACCCTTTTGGGGGCCACCCGCGTGGAGCAATTGAAGGAAAATCTCCGCGCCCTGGACGCCCTCGCGCTGTTCACCCCGGAAGTGGTAGAGCGCATCGAAGGCATTGTTCAAAACAAGCCGGTCCCGCCCGCGTTCTAAGCTAACTCCAGAAGGAAATCAGGGCCGCGCCGGTACCGTTATCGGTTCGGTGGAAAAAGTGCGCTTCAGAGCGCCTTGGGTGAACATGCTCCACCGGAACAGAGCGGCTGGATCAACGGGCAGGTCCGGGTTCATACCGTAGCCGTCCAATTGGCGGTACAGGTTGTACTTTTCTGTCCGAACCGGGAAGGGAATCATGTCCGCTTTTCCGTTGCGCATAACCGGAAAGTAAACGATGGTATCCGTTGCGGCCTTCAGGGCCTCGGCCAACTCGCCGGCATGTACAATGTCTCCTTCTTGCAAACTCGACCAGTTGTTTTTGCCTACTTTTTTAACGGTTCGGTGGCCGGTGGAAGTAGCGGGGTACATGCGAATGTCGTTCTTACGCCAGTCCAGAGGGGACACAATCCGAATGACCTCCACGGTATCTCGGTAGGTAATTCCCAAGGGCTGGAGCAACTCCCGGTACGGGAGCGCCTGCCGGCCCTCGATGTATTGGGCAAAGAAAGACCGGATTTCGGGATGCGAGGCCGCGGCAAAGGCGTCGTAGAAACCGGCTTCGTCAAAAGGTCGTTTGGGTCCGTACTGGGCATGGAGATCCAGAATGACGTCGGCGAGGGTTTTGGAGTCGTTGGTCAGGCGGCGAATTTCGGCGTCGAGAAGCCAAGCCAAAACTGCACCCCGGTCGTATACATGCCCGTATTGCTCTTTGTAGCCCTTTTCCAAGACGTTTGTGCTCATTTCGGCAAAGGACATGCGCGCGAAGGGGAAACGCTCTCCTGAGCGGATTTTTCCTTCCATCTCTTCTAAAAAAGCGTCTACGGTCACCCGTCCGCCTTGGAGCCGAATCAGATGCGAAAAATATTCGGTCACCCCCTCGTACAGCCACAAGTGCTGGGACATGGTCGGGTTGGCGTAGTTGAAATCGTGGATGGCGGGTGCGTGCAGGCCCAAAGGAGTTACGATGTGCATGAATTCGTGCACCGCGGAGGAGGCCAGCTGACCGTCCAAATTCAGATCCGGCAGATCCACGCCAAAATCTCCCAAAAAATACAGGGACGACGTATTGTGTTCCAACGCGCCCAAACCTTGATCTTTCAGGAGCAGCAAGGTCTTGATCAACGCAAAGGGCCGCACGTTTCCTTGCTGCATGTCTTGAATAACTTGGCCGGCTTCGCGGAAGTCTGCCACCGTGATCAAAAACGTGTAGCGATCCACGGGCAAGACCGGCATGAACTTCGCAACAGCCTGCAAATCAGCTTCCAACAGCGACTTGAAATGCGCTGCCCGCTTTTTGCCTTGGAAGTCCAAGCAAGCAACCGTCACGCGGGTGTTGTTCACCCAGAAGCCGGCGGTGTCCGCCGGAGAAACCAACATCGGATTGTCGATCAATGCGTGGTAATTGGAAGCTCCAAATACCGTTGACCGTGTAGCGGGCCCTTCGGCAGGACGTTTTTCCAAGAAGTTCTCCGCAGCCCGCGCAGGTTCAAGGGCAGCGGCTCGCACAAGCCGGTCGGAATTCGAAGCCACACGGGGCAGCGACGAACTGGCCCACCACGTCCCGGGGTGCAAGATTTCGACCACGGCGGAATCGGCTACGTGGCCAGGCACAAAGCCAAAAACCGCGCCCCCGTTGATTACCGCGCCGGTCCGCGGGTGGAAATAGGCACTCGCCGGCTCAAAAATTTTGTTTTTCCGGACCTTTTCCTCCATGATGCTCTGAACCTGGTACGTTACCCGAGAGGGTTCGCCGCCAATCTTCCAAGCATTGTTACCCTCCCGGCGGCACCGCAATTTTTTGCCAGAGGCATCGAAAGCGGCAAATTCTTCAATGAACCGGCCATAATCCAACGTGGCGTAGGTTCCTGGAACCGTCATAGGAAATTGGTAGATGGTCTCCTTCCCTTTCGGGGTCGACGCCGTGCCAGCGGCCCCCAAATCGTGCTGTACCCAGGCAAAGTGCTCGGTGGGATGCAGGGTGACGGTGTACCGACTTTGGGCAAGCAAAAGCGTCGGAACCAAAAAGAACGACGCGAAGCAGATAGAAATCCAGCGGTTATTCATAAGAAAACTAGAACGCAGGGTCAAGCAAAAGGTTGACAAAGGTCGACGATTTGTGCCAATCAATACACCTTCGACTCCGATGGAGCCGGAACCGATCGATCGCTAAATTGCGATAGCCCTTCCTCGGTCATGGTCCAGGTCAAACCGACCATGTCGTGGTCGTACGTGTTCTCCAAATTGGGAATGTCGTGCAAGAGATCCATGCTGGAGGGATCCAGGAATACCGTATGTCCCACAGGCAAATGCAACGTTACTTTAACCCGTTGGCCGCGGAATTTATCCGACCGTACGACTCCAACCAAGGAATTTAAGTCGAGGGTACCATCGTCCTTCACGTCCAATTTGTACTCGATTTTTTGGGCGCGTTCCCGGGCAACCCGACCGCTTGCGCCGTGGGCAATGCGTTCAACAACGACATACGCTCGGGAACTGGGAGTTGGGTCAATGGTAAAGTCTACCAAGTTGGTGTACAACCGGTTTTTGGTAAAAATCCATTCTCCATCCGACTCCTCGTCGTCAAAACGAAGGTGTGCCTCGGCCGCATTGATGGACGTAAAATGGGTGATTACCCGCCAGTTCGTTCTCCCTTCGGGCAACGATTGGGTTTCGGTTACGATCGACTCTTCTTCGAATTCGTGGGCGGTCCGAACCCCCCAGAAAGACGCAACAACGACGGCAAACACACTGACGATAGTTGCGATCAGTCCGGCTAAGCGCAGCCCTTTGTGCCGCCATGGCAGGCCGAATAAGATGCGTGCCCCGACCGTGAATATGCCGACCACAGGACCAAGCAAAAGCATCAGAATCAGTAAAATAATCGTGGAACTGGTCAATCCGTCAGGGGCAAAAACGTCCAAGAAAGTTCCAAGCTGCTCCGGCTCAATCACCGCACCGTTGAAGGTGAGGCCACGCCCAAATGTGACTACCGTTAAGCCAATGCCCGCCGCAATGCTCAGTCCAATGAACAGACCGCCAATAAACTTGGCGACAAATTTGAGGATATAGACCAAAACTTGCCCGGTAGTTTGGACAATTTCATTGGCCACGCGGGCACCTTGTGATTTGCCCATCTTTTCTCCACGCGCAAAACGGTCCACCCGATCGGCCACCCCGTTAAGCTCATCTTCGACCGTTTTCTGGATGTTTTTCCAGTTCACTTTTTCGCCGCGCATGCGCAGTCGGTCCGCAGTAGTCCGTGCCGGCGGCACCACTACCCACATGATCAGGTACAACCAAACGCCCAAGCCGCCCAAGAAGATGGACGCCGCCCACAAAAGACGAACCACCACCGGGTCCACCTCAAAGTAGGCGGCCAATCCGCTGGCAACACCCCCCACCACGCGGTCGTCGGCATCTCGGAACAAGCGCTTCTTGTTGGATTCCTCAGCGCCCAACGGCTGCCAATCGCCAGCAACACGTCCGCCTTCAGCCCCCTCCTCCGCAAAGTCCTCCGGTGCACCCATGGTGGAAATCACGGTGTCCACTTCCGCTAAGGTTACTACTTGTTTCCCGGGATTCAAGGAAGCGGAAAACAATTCGGCAATTCGGCCTTCGATGTCCGCCAGAATCTCCTCTTTGCCAACGGTTTGGGCGAGTTGGGATTCCAAAGCACGCAAATACGCTTGCAAACGCTGGTAGGCATCTTCGTCCAACGAAAAGCGAAGTCCGGCCAAATGGATGTCAATGGTTTTTTTCATGGGTTCGTCCGATTAAAGAGCATCAACGGCTTGGGTAAAAGCCGTCCAATCGCGTTCCAACTGAGCGAGAAACGCATCGCCAGCCGGGGTAATTTGGTAGTATTTCCGGGGAGGGCCCGACTTGCTCTCCTCCCAACGGTACGACAGCCACCCGGCATTTTTCATCCGGGTGAGCAGGGGGTATAAGGTGCCTTCCACCACCAACAAATCCGCCGACTTCAGCCGTTCGGAAATGTCGGAAGTGTACACCTCGCTGGAGCGGACAATGCGCAACACGCACAGCTCCAAGACTCCTTTGCGCATTTGCGCTTTGGCATTTTCCTCGTTCATGGTGGTGCAAAGTTATAGACAAAAAAAGGTATTATGCAAAACAAAGTACCATAAAAATCAAACCTACCCACTTCCAAAAAGAGACCAATCCCCAGAAACCCCAATAAAGACCTACCTTTCGGAAGCAGACCCAGGAGGAAAAAAAATAAACCGTACCATGAAAAATCTTATCCGAAGCAGTTTCAACGGGATAAAAATTATCGGGTTACTCGTTGCGGCAAGCTGCCAAACGACCCATTCGGAAGAGCCGTTTGCCGCGCTCTATTCGATTTCGATGACAACTCCGGCCTCCGGCTGGCACACCCAACCGGACTCCAGCGCCCTGCCGCTCATGCTCAAAGAAGTCTCCGGAGCCGTTGCAGCGAGCGATTTCCCAGGGTGCTACTGGGCCATCGAAGACGGGGGAAACCCTGCTGCGTTGCATTTGATCGATTTTTCATCGGGCGTTCGACGCGTCACGCTGAACATCGACGGGGCCGAAAACAAAGACTGGGAGGACCTTACTTCGGACGGCACCCACTTGTATGTAGGAGACCTAGGAGACAACGAAGCGGATCGAAACGCCATCCAGATTTACCGCATTCCCGAACCAAAGGCAGACAATTTACTTTTCACCACGGGAGATACCTTGGAATGGACCCCAAACAACATGCAGATTCGGCCCCTGGAGTATCCCGACGGACCGCGGGACGCAGAGTCGCTTGTCGCGCTGCCGTTTTCGGACGAAATCCTGATCATTACGAAACGCGATCCCGAAGCGCGGGTCTATTCCTATTCCAAGTCCCATGCCCCTGCGTCCAACGAAAGCCTGGCCTTTCGCGGCTCCCTTCCGCACTTCTACAGCACGGGGGCCGGTGTGTGGGTAGCTCCATCGGGAGATAGCGCATGGCTGGCGCTCCGAACGTACAACGAAGCGACTTTTTGGACCTTGAAGCCCGGAAAATCCTGGACGAAAAGCCTCCAAAACCCACCTAAAAAACTTCCCTATTTCCGCAGGGAGCCCCAAGGGGAATCGGTGTTTTTCTGGCCCAACGGCGACTGGTCGTCGCTCAGTGAAGAAGTTCAAGGAATTGCAACTCCGCCTTACCGATACCGCCGAAAAGACTGAGGGGGGTTACACAAACCGTGGATCGGACTCCATCACGGTTCCGCAGCTTTTGCAGGTGCGCAGTTCGTCGGAGCCGTAAAACGTGTGAAAATGGGGGAGAAAGTCCTTCACAATATCGTGCAATTCAAAATACACGGAATGGAGCGGATGGTTGCAGGATTCGCAGAACCAAAGTAGGCCATCGGTAAATCCGCGTCCTGCCCGCTTGCGTTCCAAAACCAACCCAATACTCCCTTCTTCGCGAACGGGGCTGTGGGGCGTTTTCGCGGGGCACAGAAACATGTCTCCCGGGCCCAGTCGCACGTCACGCGGTTGACCGTCCTCCTGAATTCGCACGGTAATATGGCCCTCTAGCTGGAAGAACCACTCCTCGGTTTCGTTGTAATGGTAGTCTTTGCGGGCATTTGGGCCGGCCACCACCATTACGATGTAGTCGTCGCTTTCCTTATACAGGTTCTGGTTGCCAACGGGTGGAACCAATTCGTGGCGGTGCTCTTCGAGCCACCGGTGGAAGTTGAATGCGTCGCGAATCATAAGGGAAAGGTACAAAAGAATGCATGCCGGAGGTCGACGACCCACAAACCAGAAAACAAGGCAAACGGCCTGCGATTAGCCGGGCTGGACTCCCAACCACTCCAGGGCCGCGCCACTTTTCACCAACGCTTTGGTGGGAGCGTCCCACGGCATCGAATCCACCAATTTTCCGGGCAGGTGCTCGCCCAAGGGGAACGGATAGTCGGACCCCACGGCCACGCGGTTGGCCCCAAAGAGGTCTACCAAAACCTGCAACATGGCCGGGTCGTGCACCAACGAGTCTACCCAAAATTTCCCCAAATACTCCCGCGGAGAAATGGCGTTGTCGACGGCCACCAAGTCCGGCCGCACCTCAAATCCGTGCTGAATCCGCCCCAACGTATAGGGAAATGAGCCGCCCCCGTGGGCAATGGCCACCCGCAAATGCGGAAGCCGCTCCAAAACCCCGCCAAAAATCAACGAACAAAGCGCCAGGGAACTCTCCGCCGGCATGCCCACCAGCCAGGGGAGCCAGTATTTTTTCATCTTTTCTTTGGCCATCATGTCCCAAGGGTGCACAAAGACGGCCAGGTTTAACCGCACGCAGGCCTCAAAAAAGGGAAAGAGCTCCGGGGCGTCCAGATTCCAGTCGTTCACGTGGGAGCCGATTTCCACTCCCACCAACCCCAGGGATGCAAAGCGCTCCAATTCGGCAATGGCCAATTGGGGGTCTTGCAGGGGAACGGTGCCCAGCCCGTAAAACCGATCGGGGTAGCGACCCACCACTTCGGCCATGTGGTCGTTCAAAAAACGTGCAATTTGGGCGTTGTCTTGGGCCTTGGCCCAGTAGTAAAAGAGTACGGGCACGGTAGACAATACCTGCTTGTGTACCCCGTGTACCGCGCATTCCCGCAAGCGGACCTCCGGATCCCAGCAATTGTCTTGCACTTCGCGAAAGAACTGGTTGTCCACCATCATGCGGGCACAACCCGGGCAATGGTGCTCCATGGAAACAAATCCACCGTAACCAAACTGCTGGGCCCAAGCCGGAAAACGCTCGGGCAAAATATGGGTATGAATATCGATTAACACGGCCGACGAAGATACGTATCTTTGCATCTTAGCAGCATCTCCTATGAGCGACGCCCTCCAGCACGAATGCGGAATTGCCCTGGTCCGACTTCGAAAACCCCTGGACTTCTACCTGGAAAAATACGGTACGGCCTTCTACGGCCTCAATAAGATGTACCTGCTGATGGAAAAGCAGCACAACCGCGGCCAAGACGGCGCGGGTCTGGCTTCCATCAAGCTCAACATGCCTCCCGGGCAGCGTTACCTCAGCCGTTACCGCAGCATTGACCAAAAGCCCATCGCTGATATTTTTGGACGCATCCAGAAGCGCATCGACGATGCGTTAAGCGGCGACGCGGGCCACCTCCAAGACGCGGCCTACCTCAAAAACAACGTGCCCGCCTTGGGCGAAGTGTACCTGGGCCACCTCCGCTACGGCACCTACGGAAAGAACGCCATCGAAGCGTGCCACCCCTTCTTGCGCCAAAGCAATTACAAGAGCCGCAACCTGATACTGGCCGGCAACTTCAACATGACCAACGTAGACGAGCTCTTTGACAAGCTCGTCGGCCTGGGCCAGAGCCCCAAAGAAAAGGCAGACACCGTCACCATTTTGGAGAAAATTGGCCATTTCTTGGACAAAGAGAACGCCAATCTCTACGAAAAAGCCAAAGACCTCGGACTTTCCAAGCCGGAACGCGCCCAGTACCAAGCCGACCATCTGGACATCCCCAACATCCTGCGCAAGGCCTCCAAGCGCTGGGACGGCGGCTACGCCATGGTCGGCATGATTGGCCAAGGGGACTCTTTTGTACTGCGGGACCCCCACGGCATCCGGCCGGCCTACTATTATTACGACGACGAAATTGCCGTGGTTGCTTCCGAGCGCCCGGTCATCCAAACCGCTTTTGGGGTCCCCTTTGAATCGGTACACGAATTGCCTGCGGGCCATGCCTTCTGGGTAAAGGCCAATGCCGAAGTTTCCATCGAACAGGTGCAAACCCCCGGTCCACGCAGCAATTGCTCCTTTGAACGCATTTATTTCTCCCGCGGAAACGACGCCGAAATCTACCAAGAACGAATTTCCTTGGGCAAGCAACTGGCGGCGCCCTTGTTGGAAGCGGTTGACCACGATGTAGACAATACTGTTTTCACCTTTATTCCCAACACCGCCGAGGTCGCGTTTTACGGCCTCGTGAAGGGAGTGGAGGATGCCATACGCGAACAAGCCACCCAAGAATTGCGCGCAAACCCGGAACGGATGCAAGACCCAGAGGCCTTGGGGGAATTATTCAGCAAGCGTCCGCGCGTGGAGAAAATTGCCTGGAAAGACGCCAAACTGCGCACTTTTATTACCGAAGACACCTCCCGCGACGACCTGGTGGCCCACGTGTACGACTCCACGTACCAAGTAGTTAAACCCACCGATCATTTGGTTGTTTTGGACGATTCGATTGTACGCGGCACCACCCTCCGCCAGAGCATCCTCAAGATGCTGGACCGGCTGAATCCCAAGACCATCCACATTGTTTCCAGCGCTCCCCAAATCCGATTCCCCGATTGCTACGGCATCGACATGGCCAAAATGGGCGATTTCATTGCGTTCCAAGCAGCCATTGCCCTGCACCGCGCCCATGGGACCTATGAATCCGTGGTAGAAGGGGCCTACCGCGACGCCTTGCACCAGCTGACCCTTCCCAAAGAAGAGCAAATCAATGCGGTTTTGCCCCTCTACAAAGCATGGACAACGGACCAATTGAACGCCAAAATTGCGCAACTGCTCACGCCGAAAGGGCTAAAATCTCCGGTTTTCATCCATTACCAATCCATCGAAGGGTTGCACCAGGCCATTCCAAACCATCCCGGAGACTGGTACTTTACCGGAAATTATCCCACTCCGGGCGGAACCCAAGTGGCCAATCGCGCGTTTGTACATTATATGGAGGGTAAAAATCAGCGCGCGTATTGATGCCTGCATTCCTTCCTCCATCCGGAAAACGCCCATGAAGATCTACACCAAAACCGGCGACGAAGGAACGACTTCCTTGTACAGCGGAAAGCGCATATCCAAAACCGACGTGCGGCTGCATGCGTACGGTACGACCGACGAACTCAATTCCCACATCGGATTGCTCCGGGATACGTGTCCTCCAGAAATTCAGTCCCAGCTGGCCCTTTTGCATCAAGTACAGTCCGACCTATTTGCTCTGGGAAGCCATTTGGCCAACGACCGCCCCGATTTTGTAGAAAAACTTCCTGCCTTGCCCGTGGAGCGGATCCCCCTTTTGGAGCAGTCCATGGACGCCATGGACGCCGAATTGGAACCCATGCGCCATTTTGTCCTGCCAGGAGGTCACACCTGGGTGAGCCAAGTCCACATTGCCCGTACCGTTTGCCGCCGGGCGGAGCGTTTTTGCGTAGAAGCCGCAGAGCAGCTGAAAGAGGATCCGTCGGCCCTCCAAATTCCCCGGGAAATTTTGCACTATCTCAACCGATTGAGCGATTGGCTTTTTGTTCTAAGCCGTTGGTCTTCAAACCAATTGGGTGCCCAAGAGACTCCTTGGATTCCCTAAAAAAGCTGCTTGCATACACCGCGGGAATTTTTACTTTTGCCGCATAGACCCAACCCTAAAAAAACGGCCATGTACTGGACATTAGAATTGGCATCCTACCTGAGCGACGCCCCTTGGCCCGCCACCAAAGATGAATTGATCGATTACGCCATCCGCACCGGCGCACCCTTGGAAGTCGTAGAAAACCTCCAAGCCATCGAGGAGGAGGAAGGCGAAATCTACGAGTCCATTGAAGAAATTTGGCCCGATTACCCGTCCGACGAAGATTTTCTTTGGAACGAAGAAGAATATTGAACTAAATGCTTAGGTGGCACGGGCTTTGTACTTTTGCCCTGCCATGATTCAAAAAATACTCTCGTTGTTCCTTGGGAACAAGTCCGACCGCGACCTCAAGGAAATCCAACCTTATATAGACCGCATTATCGCCGTTGAACCAAGCATTCAGGCCTTGGACAACGACGGTTTGCGCGCCAAAACGGCCGAGTTTCGGGCGCGTTTGAATGCGGCTCAAAAAGAAGAGCGCGACCAAATCGCGCAATTGCGCGCCCAGGCGGAACAAGAAACGGACGCGGACGCCAAGAACTCCCTTTTTCTAGAAGTAGACGCCCTCGACAAAAAGGCCTACGAAAAGGCCGAAGCCGAACTTGCAGAAATTCTTCCCGAAGCTTTTTCGGTGATCCGGGAAACGGCACGCCGGCTCAGCGCCGGCAATTTCCGGGTAACCGCCACAGACATGGACCGGGAATTGGCCCAGCGGATGGACGCGTTGCGCATCGAGGGCGATTCGGCCATTTGGAACAACACCTGGACCGCCGCCGGCAGCACCGTCGAATGGAACATGGTCCACTACAACGTGCAATTGATCGGCGGTACCGTCCTCCATTTGGGCCGTATTGCGGAAATGGCGACGGGAGAAGGAAAGACCCTCGTGGCCACCTTGCCCGTTTACCTCAACGCCCTCACCGGCTTTGGCGTGCACTTGGTAACCGTGAACGACTACCTCGCCAAGCGCGACGCCGAATGGATGGGCCCGCTCTACCAGTTCCACGGCCTCACAGTGGATTGCATCGACAAACACCAACCCAACTCCGACGCCCGCCGCAAGGCCTACGCCGCAGACATCACCTTCGGCACCAACAACGAGTTTGGATTCGACTACCTGCGGGACAACATGGCCCGCTTCCCCGAAGAATTGGTGCAGCGCGGCCACAACTTCGCCATTGTGGACGAAGTCGACTCCGTTTTGATCGATGACGCCCGGACGCCTTTGATCATTTCCGGCCCGACGCCCAACGGTGACCGCCACGAGTTCAACGAGTTAAAGCCCCACGTGGTCGACTTGTTCAATGCGCAGAAAGCCATTGCCCAAGACGCCTTGAACCAAGCCAAGCAACTGCTTGCAGCGGGCAACTCCAAAGATGCGGGCTTCCAGCTGCTCCGCGCCCACCGCGGCCTTCCCAAAAACAAGGCCCTGATCAAGTTCCTCAGCGAAGACGGCAACAAAACCTTACTGCAGAAGACCGAGAACTTTTACATGCAAGACCACGGCCGCGAGATGAAGGTGGTCGACCAAGAACTCTACTTCACCATTGAGGAGAAAAACAACCAGGTTCAGCTCACGGACCGCGGAATGGAACGCCTGGCCGAGCGGACCAACCCGGACTTCTTTGTGATGCCCGACATCTCCACGTCTTTGGCAGCCATAGAAAAATCCCAAGATACCACCGCAGAGAAAGCCGAACTCAAGGCGTCTTTGCTGAGCGAATACCGCATCAAAAGCGAACGGGTTCATACCATGAGCCAGTTGCTTAAAGCCTACACCTTGTTCGAAAAGGACCAAGAGTACGTCCTCATGGACGGCAAGGTCAAAATTGTCGACGAGCAAACG
>JACCDW010496323.1_pt1 | contig 11426 bp, 5 predicted proteins | sample 7449781 | NCBI WGS metagenome assembly JACCDW01 (sample SAMN15323449, study PRJNA562643) | freshwater metagenome | isolation source: river surface water | place: USA:Blue River Watershed | collected 2017-08-18
TAAGGTCTCAATCATATTTTCTTCTGGTTTACCTTTGATCTCTTTTAATAATTCATTAATTGATCTCTTTATTTCACTTGCCTTACCATCTATTTTTAATTCATATCCGAAAGTATTACAAATAGAAACTAGTGATTTAAGTTTATCTTCATTTGGCGTATCGTGAACTCTATAAACATTTGTTCTTGATGCTTCTGATAATATTTTAGCAACTGATTTATTTGCTAATAACATAAACTCTTCAATTAGCTTATTAGCCTCCTTTTGTTCTTTAAAATAGACACCAATTGGTTTTTTATTATCTTCGGCTAATTTGAATCTCACTTCAATTCCACCCATTTCAATAGAACCATCTTTTATTCTACGCCTTCTAATCTTTTGAGCTAATTCATCTAAGATTCTAATTTCTTTAGAGTAATCACCATCATTTCCCTCAATTATTTCTTGAGCTTCTTCGTAAGTAAACCTTCTATCCGAGTGTATAACTGTCTTACCTTGCCAAGTTTTCAATATATTACCCTCATCATCTAATGTAAAGACAACTGAGAAGGCTAATCTATCTTCGTGTGGTTTTAGTGAACATATACCATTACTTAATCTTTCCGGCAACATTGGTACACATCTATCGACTAAATAAACAGATGTTGCTCGACTATAAGCTTCCTCATCTAATTTAGTTCCAGGTATAACATAATGTCCAACATCAGCGATGTGCACACCAACTTCAACTTTACCATCAACAAAATTGATTGAAATAGCATCATCAAAGTCTCTAGCATCAATCGGATCAATTGTTATTGTAGTGATACTTCTCATATCTCTTCTCTTTGATATTTCTTTTTCAGTTATAATTTCTGGAACTAAAACTGATTCATTAATAACTTCTTGTGGAAATTCAACAGGAAGTCCATACTCAGCCATTATTGAGTTCATCTCTGTGTTATTATCACCAGAATTTCCTAATATTTTAACTATTTTACCTTGTGGTGATTTTGAATCATTCCATTTTACAAATTCAACAACGACTTTTTGACCATCTTCTGCTTTTAATCCACCTTTGATATAAAAATCAACTGGTATTTTACCATTATCTGGAATAACAAATGTGGTGTTCTTACTTGATATTTGAACTCGACCAACGAATTCTTTTTTAAATCGTGATATAACTTTAATTACCCTACCTTCTAATTTATTATTTACTTGAAATATCTCTATTTTTACTGTATCTAAATGTAGTGAGTTAGCTGTATTTTTTTTATAAATGAATATCTCTTTTTCTTCTACTATAAGTGATGCACTACCGTTTGTATAAAACTCAATCTGTCCTTCAAACACATCCCCTTCTTTTATTTTTATCATGCTTATTTTATATAAATAAATTGTATTTGTTTAAAAACAAAAAACCCAGTCATTTGACTGGGTTTTTTGTAGATTGAAGAAGTTAAGCCACTGTCAAGAAAATCTTTCGATTTTGACGGTCAACTGCCAAAACTTTAACTTTCAAGTCTTGACCATCTACAAACTTCTTGTTGATTTTCTCCATTTCAGAAGTATGTATAAGACCCATAGTTTCTTCATCCAATGATACTAGTACTCCAAATTGTTTAGTCTCTTTAACTCTACCATCAATAACTTGACCATTTTTGATAGTGTCCCAGAGTGTTTCTCTAAGAATCTGAGTAAGAATAATCTTATCTTTAATAATCTCCTTTACATAGAATTCTATCTGGAAACCAGGCTTAATTTGATTAAGTCTATCTTGCCAGTCTGGAAGAACATTTGCTTTGTGTATCATTCCAGTTAAACACCCGTTAAACTCAACAAATACACCAAATTGAGTAGTTCCAGTAACGTGGCCCGTGTAAACTTGTTCATTATCTAGTTTTTCAATTTCTGATGAAATTAAGGTTTTAAGATATTTACGCCTGCTAACAATATATGTACCTTCTTCTTTTGAAAAAGATTCTACCATAACTTCAAATGTCTTTCCTACAATAGAGTCTGGATCATGTAATTTATTAATACCGGCTAATGTATTTGGCATAAACCCTGGAAGTGTAATACCATCGTGAATAATTTCGATATCATAACCAGCTGGATTTATTGACTTTATATTAGCCATAATTACTGTATCTTCATCTAGTGACTTTAATGATTCATGAGCTGCATTTTCATAAATACCAGCAATTGACCCATTAATCATAAAGATATCATTATTTACGTCTACTATCATAACATCAATAACATCATTGATGTTAGTATTTTTCAAGTACTTACTTTCGCTAGGTCGATTGTCAACCCTAACATAGTCTTTAAATCCTCTTACAGAGAAACAATGTTGATCAGAGATCACTCCTTCGTATTTACCAGATACGATAGAGTTTTTTATTGGGATTTGAATGAAGAAATCTTCATATTTTTTTTCTAACATTAGGAATTCAGGACTTTTATTTTTTAAATTCCTATTTTTCATTTTTGCTTGTTCAAATTCTAATTGCTCCCAAAAGGCTGAATCATTTTGAACTTCATTTAAAACTTCTGTTTCTATCATATATTTATTTTTTAAGTGATTAACTTTTTTTATATCAAATTGTTTTTATTAGTTTACTTATTTTTCAAATTATTTCTAATCATATAATCTCTAATTCTTGCAGCCTCTTCATAATTCTCATCATTAATTGCAGATTTTATCTTATTTGTTAGTTCTTCAATAATCTCCTCTTTAGTTTTTCTCTTTTTATGTATCTCAACGTCATTGATATACAATGAATAGTGATCTTTCATTTCTTCTATAGAACTGAAATATGTATCCACCTCTTCTAAGCTTTCTAAAGAGAGTTTTTTATTTTGATTTATTTTTTTCAAAAATTTATCACTAAAGGCATCTTGATCTAATAAAAATCTTGCTAAATGATTTGGTCTATCTTTAAATATTTTAAATAAATTAACTAAATTATCTAAACTCATATTACTTTTTATAGCTTTGACCAAAAAAGTTTATAATAATATTCAAAAGAATATTGTTGGCTAGATTTCTCCTGATTAAATAAGACAATTAGTTTTGAATAATCAAATTCTGTCTCAGTTTGAATCTTTTTTAATAGTGTATCTGTTGTAATTTTAGAACTATCCGATGTCCACGTATTATTGTATCTTTTTAGATATTGATCTCTTAGGTCTGAATAACTGAGATATAATTCAATTTTATCAAATTTATACCTATCTATTACGTTTTTTTCAATATAATCTCTAATTGATGTATTGACATCTTTGCTAAAACACATAGTATTTCTAACTCCTTCAAATGTTCTGTACTGCTTTAATAGTGAAAATAAATAATTTTGAAATATTGTTCTTAAATTAATCTCCATTTTATATTTTGTTAGATTATTTCTATCAAATGAATTTTGAGATTCATCTATAACTAAAGTATGATTATTCTTCTTATCATCACTTATAGAATACACAATTGGTGGTAGTGAATTTTCAATTGTTATATCTATTTGCTCTCTATCTGAATTTTGATAATATATTACACTTTGGTTGTCTAATACTAATAAGTCTTCTATCTCAAGCATTTTAGAGGAAAAAAATGTAGATTCTTCTTTCATGTTAAAAGTACCGAATACTTTTTTATATTCAAACTCAGGTGATATGTAACTTCTTCTCATTATTTTTTAGAAATTTTTTCTTTAGATGAAAATTTTTGCAACATCGTCATTCTTTCTGGTTTTTCAAAAGTTAATATTTTAGGTTGTAAACATTCAACATGATAGTTTAAGTCCCAAGTAGATTTGAAAATAAAAAAGTCAATAACAGTGTATCCAAATTCATCCAGCATTGGATAAATTGAGTCAATATCATCTTGGTTTCTTAATTTTAATATGTTTTCCTTCCTATTAACTTTAGAAATAACTCTTTGTCTCATTGTTCCGAAGAAAGATAGGTTTGTATCAAATTTGTAATTACCATATAATGTATCATATTCACCAGGCTGTGTAAATAATTCTATTTTATAAAATATTGGCATGTAATTTCCACTATGTCTATAGAAACTTTCAGATATATTAGAATTACTTTTTGGCTTAACTGATGCATCTTTAGATATAGTTATATTAGATCTTCCACCATAATTGGCTCCAAATGATTTTTCATTGAAATTTCTATCAATTTCACATCCTAGTGGGATCTCATTATAGTAATTTAACTTATCCAGATTATCTATATCACCATTAACTAAATATCTTATAGGTTTTAATTCTGTTCTGCTTACCGTATTTACCTTATAGTTTAAAGTGTCATTTTTTAATTCAAAAAGATCCGGCTCTTCACAAGTTAAAATATATGGTAAATTTTCTAAATTTTTATCATAATTATATTTTTTTATCGTACCATCTGTCTCTATAACTATATATGATGTATAATCAACAAAATCATAAAAAGAGTCTAAATCATTAAATTGTTTTATAAAATTTGCAGCCGTTATTCTAGAACTAGTGTCATTATAAAGTACATCTCTTTCATAACCTTCAATAAATGGCAATGTGTTATCATTTATTGCAATATTTACTAAGATGTTTTTCCACATTTTATTAATATAAATATTGATTCCACTATCAAGTGTTAAAATATTATTAAACGAGCAATAATAATAACTTTCACCAATAAGAATAATTGAATTACTACTTGGTTTATAAATAAAATTTGTTTCAGGTTGAAAACTATAAATTCTTGACCAAGCTAAATCACCATTTGTAGTACCTGGTTCATTTATAAAATCGGCACCATCTATATTACATCTATAGAGAGTATTATTATAAACGGCGTAGTCATCTATATAATAGATTTCATCTGATGCCCAAACAGGTATCTTATCCCATAATTCCTCATCGGTATATATTGGATTTTTTTCTAAAAATCCATCTATAGATGACCAAGTCTGTGGCCTAGGTACTTCCTTCCAGAACTCATCTATTTTTGTAGAAACATTATTTAGTCTCTTATTCACATTAGGCTTAACTTTAATTAAATTATCCTTTTCACTTTTATAATACTTACCTTTCCATTTAACAACAGTATTTTTACTACTGTATATTTTCTTATCATACCAAAAATCTATACCTATTGATTCGCTTACGTTATTTCTAACATAGTAATCATCGTCTCTAAAACACCATTCTCCTTTACTATAATTTAAATTTGGATTCCAAAATGGAAATTTAATTGTTGTCAATTGATAATAATCATCTAAATCACTAGGATCTTTAGAAACATCCTCTTGTATGTGATCCTGTGTAACTCTATATAATATAGAATCATGTAATACATAATCACCCGTTTTATAATAAACATCTGTTTCCCAATTTCTTATCAATTTCCATATAAAATTTAACTTATAATATCCAGTATTATCTGTTGAATTTTCACTAGGTGTTGCTCCAATTGCCTTATTTGTTGAAAATCCATATCCACCACTTGTTAAAGCTCCAACTTTAGTAACTATTGAAATTCCACTGTAAGTTGATTCAGTAGTAGGATAATCCTGGTAAATTGTCACTATATCACCAATTGAAAGTCCAGATTGTGTAGCAACTGTTCTAAATGCCAAATATCCAAGTTCATTTTGAATATTCGAAAACTTACCCCAAGTTACAGTGTTATATAATTGATTTTCTGAATTAACACTTTGTAAGTTCTGGCTAAGTAATATGCTAAATTTATAATTGTTAAAAATATTTGATGATTTTATGTTCACATCCTCAACAGAAATATCATTTTTAGTTAAACTTTCTACCTCAAATGCTTTGAATTTTAAACCTCTAAAAACCGTAGTATTAGGTACAGAAGAATCACCAGTATCAAAATGAGAATATTTATTAACACTTTTAATTATATCACCATCTAAAAAGCTTTGTGTTCCACCAAAAAAATAACTAAAATAATCTGATGAATATTTTACGGAAGAAGTACCAACTGAATAAGTATATAAATTTAAATATTTATCAAGTTCAAACCTAAAAGACTGATTATTTCTATTTTTATCAATATGTAAGGTATGGTGTAGATATGAAGATGTACCAGAGTTTATAGTATAAAAATAATCTAAATTTCTAGAACTTCTATTCGGAGTGGAGTTGAATGTGTCACAATTCTTATTAAAACTTTCGTGTATATCGTTGTTATTTAATAAATATGGATAATCACTATGTGCTAATGATCTTTGATAGCCAAATCTACAATGTACAGGATTTTTTCTCCATAATTCAGTTAGATCATTATTAACAACTCTAAATGTTTCTAGATTAGCAGTGTAATCTGATGAACAAGGAATATTAACTACCTCATTATTGTAAATATAATCATTATAGTTAGCAGGATTTGTTTCAATTCTCAAATCTGTTGTAAACATCTTTGGTTCTTCTGTGTCAATTAGTGTATCAACCTTTTCATATTCAAATTTAGAAAATTCAGTATCTATAATATTAGTATCAAAATCTCTAACATCTGTGAATTTTACTCTATAGATTTTAAAACTCGATGGTGAGTTTAATTTAGTTATAAATAGGTCTATGAAACTATAATATTCTGAATTAGATCCATTTATATAATATTCAAATCTATAAGAGTCTTTATATTCAAATCCATAATCAGTATTTAATTTCAAATATCCATCAACTAATGATATATTATGATACTTACCATCTATTTCTATTAGATTTATATCAGCATTATTTATATTATCAATTTGATGAGCCTCCCCTCCAATTTTAACTATCCTATTTTCACTATCCACATAACAAGTTCTCTCATTTAAAGAATTTTCTTTACCACTTAAATCTATATCAGAAATTATTCTATATTTAGTACTTTTTATAGTAACATATTCTTCTTTTTTTATTGTTTCTTGCTTAAGACCCTTATTAGTAGTTAATGTGTTATTAATATCAGTTTTACTAAATTTCTCCTCTTTGAGTTTTTTTGTTGGATTTTTACTTTCAGTTTTACTTAAAAACTTTTTTGAGCTTGTTACTGTAAATTTTTCTACCTTGTAAAATTCGCCTAAATACTCAACCCACATATCTTCATTATCTTTATATCCCAATTCAAATGGATCACCAGTTGGTGAATAAAGTATGTTTTCGTCTAATATTTGAACATCACCTTTTAATTTAGGAAGAATAAATGGTGTTATTTTATCAATTAATTCTAAATCTTCTATGTAGAAACCAGAATATCTATTTATTGACCACTTTCTAAGTGTTGTGGGTGTAGCCGGCGTGTCATCATATAAAAAACTAAAATTAATTATTTGTGGAAATATTATTTTATTGGTTTTGTAACCATCAAAAATATATTTCTCAAAATCAAATACCGTATTTTCAATCTCAAGAGAGTTCTCAAGGAATAAAGATCTGTATGTAAATCCACCTGTTAGATAGTCTATTCCTATCCATTTAGAAAACTCAAGATTTCTAAAATCTATTTCTAAGCAAGAATTTGGAAATATTGGATTATTAATGAAGTTTCTATCTATCCACTCACCAAGAGGTGTCTTTTTTGTTAAATCAAATACCTTTACAGTTTTAAATTGCTCCAAAAAGTCTGTTCTGAAATTTTCAGAATTTAGCTCGATTAAACCTGGACCATCTATTCTAAATATTATAAAATATTTTGGAAAAGATTCTTTAAAAACATAAAGAGGGGCAAAATACTCATATTCCTCTTTATAATTTTTATTATTTATAATATTTCTAGCACCCATTTGATATAAGTCATCATATTGATTACTAAAATCCTGAGTCATATTTTTATTATCATTTTGATAAAAAATAGAATATGCGACATCACTTGGAAAATCTTTGAAAAAATAAGGAACTAATTCATCATAAAAATTATTTTTATTAAACTGCATCTTTTTCAATCTTGTAATAGAAAGTTCAGGATCTGAATCAATACTCTCTAAGTATAAATTATAGATAGAGTCGCACATGACTTTAACATTTGTTGTTAATCCTACATTAGTTCTTAAAAGTGAAAAGCTTTTCATTATTTAACTGGTGATGTATAAGTTTTTGGTTTTGATGCAAATGTAACTTTTGCTCTATTTAGCGTGAATTTAATCGTGAATATAAATGGTCTATTTTGATACTCATCTTCTATGAAAAATTTCAATTTTTTAGTATGTTTAACAGTTTTACCCTTTTTATTCAAATCGATATATTCATAATTTTTTCCTGATTTATTATTATTCAAAGCATTCATTTTAAAGTATATGTGTATTGGAACTAGTACTTCTTGACCACCTTGTATACTTTTAACTTTCTCATCATTACTCTCTACTAAATTTTCTAAGTCACTAACAACTGGATGTATTGTTGTTAATAATCTTTCAGATGAACTTATACTCTCAGATGGATCTATCCACTTTGTTGTATCCAATAATGAGTTATTACTAGATACAAATGAAAGCGAAGTATTTTCAGAATATCCTAAATTATATTCACTCAATCCTAAAACATCTGTTATAGAGTTATTATTTAGATTTATAAAACTATTACCAACATTTTCAGATAACTTAACCAAACTTGTTTGTGTAATACTTTCATAGTTTACGCACCAAATAAATTGATTATTTAGCTGTGTTTTACTCGATCCAGTAACATCACTATATAAAAGTTCATCTTGATTGTTTACCCAGAAAACTTGTGGTGCAGCTGTGTTGTAGATAGAAGATCCAGCATAGTCCCTATTAGATAGTAGACCAAGAGATGATTCAACACTTTTATTCTTTACTCTTACAACAAAGTCTTTTATTACATAAATAATGTTTTCATAGACTCTACCTGTTTTAACACCTGGTTGAGTATAATTTTCCAAATAATCTTCGAGTTCAATATTAAATGCTGTTTCAGAATTATTTTTAATGATAAATTCTTGATTATTTCTAACAATAACAATTTCAAGTTCACCCTTGGCTCTTTTAATTCTTTCTTCTAGTGACTTTACTCTATTTTCTAATTTTGTTAAATATTCAAAAAGATCTAAAATGACACCATTGTCATCTTTAAATCCAGATACTATTTTTTCAGCACTATGATGAAAAGTTTTATTATTTATGACAGCTGTTTCGGAAAGGTGTTCGTCTAACCCCCTTGCAGTCAATTCGGTCTGCATATTAACCATCAATTCTTCTTTAGAAGCTTCTTTTAGTATAAAATCATTATCATTTAATACATTATTTAAATCATCTGGAAACTCAACAGTTAAAATCTCACTCCAATCAGACTCAACGGGTGATTCTGGCCACCCAACTTCTGATATAGACTTTACTCTAATTTCCACTTTTTCATTAACACTAATTGGTATATCTAATTGATTGATATTAGGAGTATCAGCATTTTCAACATCTTCAATTTGCCAACTATACTGACCCGTTGATTTGTCAAAATTTCTTTTTCTCGCATCCGTTTTAAATTCATTCCAATTTGAAAAAGCCGCAGTTTTTTGTCTATTACCACCAGCAGTATCATCTATTTTAAATGTTTCAACTGATGGCTCTTTACCATCTTTTGATACATATCTATATTGAACTCTGAATTGTACTACCTCCTGTGGTAAAGTTCCTCTAGTTATTACGGCCTCTGGTACATTCCAAAATCCTCTTAATCTATATTTAGGTTCAACCTTTGTTGTTTTAGCTCTTGATAGATCAATTATTTCTTGAACAGTTGTTGCTAAAAGTCTAGATTTTGAATTCTTTTTGTTATTTAATTCTGTTATCTCAATTCCAAATTGTTTTTCAGCTGATTTAGAAGTAAATTTAGTAACTTTTAACTTTTTATTTCTATCATCAATTGCCTGTTGAATTTGCTTCACCTCATTCTTTAGAGATATTGTATAATTGTGTTTAGTTTTAATAAGATTAGCATCCGGTGTATCAGTTAGGTGTTTATTTATTTGAACAACCTTAAAATTTTCATTATTAAGAAATACAATATTTGGAGAACCTGCTAATTTATTAGGTGTCTTTTTGGCAACAAAATCTTGAAGAACCTCACCATAATCATAGACATAATCAATATAGAATTGTTCCATTGTCGAACCATTTTCACTATCATTAGATGATAACTTTAAATCGTTAGTATAAAATCCAGTACCATTAGACCAGTCTTTTGACATAAGATGGTTATCAGCATTTAGTGGTTTAATAAATAAAACATTTCTCTCGTTATATCCAACACTAATTCTAACTTTTTTTCTGTATATAACTGGTGAATATATTTTTAAAGTTCCTATTCCAACTGGAATTGGTTGTAATCCTTCGATTCTCTCAACTCTTATTCTTGGATTAGATTCGGTATTTGATATTTCAATTATTTTATATTTTGTGTTTGATATGGGTTGATTAATTATCAATTCATCATTAAGTGAGAGCTGTCTTAGTTCTAATGTTTCATTTAAAATATAGTCTAATGTGTTAATATGATACCAAAGTTTTCTATTTAAAGTATCCTCTTCAATTCTAATAACATTAAAAATACCATCATATAAAAGAGAATTTGGTTCTAAATCAAAACTTTGCTCGTCATAATTAGGATCTAACGGACTAACAACACCAGGAGTTGTTCTATGCCAGTTATCAAAATCCTGTATATCTATATTACTTTTACTTCTAAAAAGCTGATTAAAGCTATTAGCAGCAGCTTGTCCTAAATTTGTTAAATTACCATCAGCATCTTTATTAAAATCTACTATGTATCGTCTAGAGACTACTTTTCTAACATTATCCTCTATTTTATTTGCTAAATCAAGTTCAATAAATAATGCTGGATTTAACATAGAATCAAAAAACCAATTTCTTTGAGCTCTAAATTGTGTAATCGAACCTAAATCACTAATAGAATTTGGCTCCCTATTCAAATCAACCGTTATAATCTTTTTAAATTTATTCGCATTAGAGGTTTGAATTAAAGCACCCGCTGTATCAATACTATATAAAGAATTTATAGAATTATTTAGCCTTTCTATTTCAGTTTTCAAAAAAGTGAAAGAAGGTAAATTATAATTTCTCAAAACACCTTCTGTATCCATTATTCTAACACTAACGGAAGGTTCCTTAGTTGTTGATAGGGCATTTATTTTTGAGAGTGTTTCAACTATATTTTTATTGAACGCGGTTATTTGATTGGCTACCGTTACAAATGAACTTTGAATAGGCATATTTAGGCTTTAATTTTTTTGTATATATTAATTAATCTATTTTTCTCGAATAATGTTTTTTATTATAAATTATTTACTATATTTGTAATTATGATTAATGAACTCGTAGAAAAGATCACAATTGCCAATCAAAAATATAGACTTGGCGAACCCATTATGTCAGATTCTCAATATGATATTCTTATTGATGAACTAAAAGCACTCGA
>JACCDW010069259.1_pt1 | contig 11423 bp, 8 predicted proteins | sample 7449781 | NCBI WGS metagenome assembly JACCDW01 (sample SAMN15323449, study PRJNA562643) | freshwater metagenome | isolation source: river surface water | place: USA:Blue River Watershed | collected 2017-08-18
GTCGTCGGCCGACGTGCAGCCGGAAAGCTCACGCCTGCCGCCACCCGGACACCCGCCGCCGCCACCGCCTGCTTGGTTTTCTCCTTGTCGAAGGTCAGTGCACTCGCCGCCGCATCACAGCCGGCGTACTGGACGCCCGCCGCGTCGAGCAGGGATTGCATCGCTCCGTCTTCTCCAAAGGTACCGTGGAGGGTGGAGAAGACGACATCGCGCGTCGGATCGAGCCCAGCCGGCAACCGCGCGGCCGACACGTCGACGAGGCGGGTCGGAAAACTCCGCGCCAGCGCCAGTGCGCTCGCCCGCCCGGATCCCAGCGAGACGTCTCGCTCCGCCGAGACGCCGCCGCACAGGACCACGATCGTTGGGGTCAGTGTTGTCATGAGGTCAAAGTTCCTTCCGCCAATCGCCTCCGTAAAGGAGAACCTCTGGCTCGAGCGTGACACCTCTCGCCTCCTGCACCCGCGCACGCACGCGGCGCACCAGCGCAATCACGTCCGCCGCCGTCGCGCCACCGCGGTTAACGATGAAGTTCGCGTGCACCGTGGAGACCTCCGCGCCGCCGATGCGCTCGCCTTTCAGGCCCGCCTGGTCGATGAGACGACCCGCCGAGTCACCGGTGGGATTTTTGAAGATGCAGCCGGCACTGGGCTCGCGAGGCTGAGAATGATGACGCTTGTCGCGGTACGCATCGATCTGGCGGCGGATCGCCTCGTCTTCGCCTGGCGCCACGCGCGCGGGCCGGAGCACCGCTTCCAGCGCGATCGCGGTCTCCAGCTCCGCACAGTGCCGATAATCCACGTGCATCTCGGCCTTGGCGTACGTCCGAGCGATTCCCTCCCGGGACATGACCCTCACTTCGTCGACCACGTCGAACATCCAGCCGCCCATCGCGCCGGCGTTCATCCGCAACGCTCCGCCGACGTTGCCGGGGATGCCTTCGAGGAATTCAAATCCCACGAGGCCCGCCTTGGTCGCGAGGCCGCAAAGGTTCTTCAAGCGTAGCCCAGCACCGACCCGCACCCGACCATCGGCCTCAGGGGCGAAGCGCTGCCAGGCCGGATGTCCGAGGCTGATCACTACCGCATCGACGCCGGCGTCCGGCACAAGGAGGTTGGAACCCCGCCCGAGCATGATTACCGGCACGCCAGCCGCCGCGGTCCGCTGTAGGATCGTCGCCAGATCCGCTTCGCCCGCCGGCTCGGCCAGAATCCGCGCCGCTCCACCCACCCGCAGGGTCGTACGCGTGGCTAGGATCTCCTCACGGCGCACCGCCGACTCCGGCGAAACTGTGGCGCGGAGTGCCGCCGCCACCTCGTCCCACGACCGCATGAAGGCAGTGCTCATGGGGACACCTCCGATCCAGACCGCGCCAGCGACCTTGAAGGTGTCGCCGCGAGGGATTCTAGGTCACTGGCCAGCAACGCCGCAGCATCCACCGCTTGCTGGCCGCGGAGCACCGCGCGGTGCTCCGCCAGAGCCTGACGATCCTGCACGACCGCGCGCACGACGGCCGTCAGCTCGACCAATCGGCTCTGCCGCACTAGGCGCCCACCGCCGTCCCGAACGAAGGCAGCGGCATTCGCGGCCTGATGATTGTCCGCGGCCTGTGGATAAGGTACCAGCACCGCCGGCGTCTCGGTACGCACAAGCTCCGCAATCGTGCCCGCGCCCGCACGTGAAACCGCAAGATCCGCCGCGGACAGCACCGTGGCCATGCGATCCGAAAACGGCACCGCGATCGAGCAGACCTCCGCGCCCGCACGGTCCCGGAACGTGCGCACGTCCTCCGCACCCTTGCCGAGACCGGTGAGTACGTAGAGTTGGATCCCATCCTCCGCGAGTTCGGCCGCCGCCTCGTGCGCCCAGCCGTTCAGTGCCGAGGCACCTTGGCTGCCGCCCAGCACGACGACCACCGGGCGGTCGATCCGGAGCCCAAGAGCACGCCTCGCTTCCTCGACCGGTTCGCGCCGAAATTCCTGTCGCACCGGGAGGCCTGACTCGCGCACCGCGCCGCGGCGCGCGGAAGGAAGCGTCACGCCCGGCGGGAGGTACACCCGGCGGGCGATTCGCCCCAATACCCGCACAGCTCGACCCGGAACGCGGTTCGCTTCGTGCAACACGACCGGCACGCCGAGCAGCCACGCCGCCACCGCTGGGCCTACCGAGGTAAATCCACCGAAGCCAATCACCACCTGCGGCCGCTCCGACCGGACCCGCCGCCAGCCAGCGAGCAACGCACGCGCCTGCCCCAATCCAAAGCGAAAGAGCCCGGCGATACCACCCTCCAGACCGGCGGAGGCCACCGCTTCGAACGTCAGATGCGGATACTTTTCCGACAAGCGGGCATCGACCTGCTTGCGGCTAATGAGCAGCCGCACGTGATGGCCGCGGCGTTGCAATTCCTCCGCCAGCGCGATGCCCGGCGCGAGATGGCCACCCGTGCCGCCGCAGGAAATCAGGAAGCGGCTCATGCCGTCACCTCCTCCAAGCCACGCGCCGAGAGACCCGCGCCAGGCTTGCCCCACGAGCGCTGGGTGTTGACGAGAATGCCGATGATCAAGCCCATCAACACCAAGTTAGAAAGCCCCGCGCTAATGAAGGGCAGCGACATACCCTTCGTCGGTAGGATGCCTGTGACCACGCCGAGGTTGATCACCGCCTGAAGAAGCATGAGGAGCAGGCACCCGGCCACGAGAAGGTAATGAAAGAGATTCGGCGCACGACGCAGGTGGACAAGGCCGGCGATAAACATGATCAGAAACATCACCACCACACCGAGGGTGAACCAGAGCCCGAGCTCTTCACCGACCACCGCGAAGACGAAGTCCGTGTGCGCCTCGGGTAGAAAATTCATCTGCTGCCGTCCTTGGCCAAGGCCCGCACCCTCCGTACCGCCGACCGCAAACGCCGCCAACGATTGATACAGCTGGTACGTTCCTCCCTGTTTGTTGCCTTCCACATCGAGGAAGGCCGTGAAGCGACGGAGGCGATTGGGATTGTGAATCACCAGCACCGCGAAGGCCATTGCCGCCGCCAACACCGCGGGCAGAATGTAGCGCCACCGCGCTCCCGCGAGAAACATCAGGCAGACGCCCACCGCGAAGGTGAGCGCCGCCGTCCCGAAGTCCGGCTCCAGCACAATCAAGGCGGCAAAGCCCACGATAATCAGGAGGGGCTGGGCAAAACCGCGCCACAAATCCGAGAGGCGCGTCTGATTCGCGGCAAGGTAATGCGCCACACAGAAGACCATCGCCAACTTGCCGAGCTCGGAGACCTGAAAACGAAGCCCGCCGAAACCCAGCCAACGCCGGCTTCCTTTCACCGAGATGCCGAGCCCCGGGATCAAGACGAGCACGAGCATGAGCGCCGCCGCGCCACCCACCACCCAAATGTAGCGTCGGGCCAGCTCCAAATCCACCCGACTGGCAACCCAGCCGACCACCACCGCCAAACCGACGCCGATTAACTGCTTCGAAACGTAGAACAGCGGACCCTGCTTGAACGCCGCACTCGCGCTGAAAAGGATCGTGATGCCGAGGAAGGTCAGCGCGACCGCGCAGACGACGATCACCGCCACCGGGCTCAGGGTGAGCCGCAGCCGTCCGGAATCGTTCGACACCGCAGATTCAGTCATCACGAGTAGAGTAGCGAGGGGAAGGTCAGTTCAGTCTGAGAGGACAAAGGTGCCGCATCGCTTACGCTCAGGCGGCCGTTTCTCCGCCCTTCGGAGTCTCTTGCACCTGAATGACCGGGACCTCCGGTGCCGGGGTGAGGGGCGATTCGTTTTCCGGAGTCACCACGGGGAGGAAGGGACTCGCCGACTCGGTCGGCACGACGGGAGCCGCCGCGGCCGGAGCGGGGCCCGCCGCCGGAACCGCCGCGGCACTCTTCTTGCCGGGGATAATCAACTCCTGGCCAGGACGGATCTTCGCTGGATCGGCAATGTTGTTCGCCGTCGCCAAGGCTCCGACCGAAATGCCGTAGCGCTTGCGGATAGAATCGAGGCTCTCCCCCGGCTTCACGACATGCACCAACGCTCCATTCGCCGCCGTGACTGGGACCGCCGGAGCCGCTGGTTTCGTCGCAACCGGCTCGGGCAAGGCCGCACCGGGTTCTGGCACGATCAGTCGCTGCCCGACCCGCACGACGTCCGACTTCAAGTTGTTCAGACGCTTCAGCGTCGCGACCGTGGTGCCGTGCTGACGAGCGATCGTTCCGAGACTATCACCGCCCTTCACGATGTGCACCGCCGCCTCTTCACCCGTCGCCGCACCGCTCGCTCCCGCCATCGCGGCAGCCGGCTTCGCGGCGCTGATGATGAGCTTCTGGCCGATTTTTAACGAGGCGGTCGGCGAGAGTTGGTTCGCCGCCGCTACCTCCGCGACGGTGGTGTTGTAGCGCTTCGCCACCGTCCAGAGGCTGTCGCCCTTCCCCACCGTGTGGGTACGGGCCGGCGTCACGCCTTCAACCGCGACAGGTGCCACCGCCCCTGCCGCCGGAGTGCCGGGCCGCGTCGGGCTGAAACGCACCGTCGCATCGACCGGCGCCGCCGCCTTCATCTCGGGCGTCGCGGCGAGCGGGGAAACCGCGTCGCTCGCCGGCGCGGCCGCGAGGGGCGAGGCAGCGAGCGAATCAGACGTCTCTGCCGTCGCCGCAGGCGCTACGGTATCGGCCGGTGTCGGCGGAGCCTTCCGGGCCGTCGTGCGACAGCCAGGAACCGCGAAGATCACGAGGAAGACCCCGAGATGCACCGCGAGGACGACTCCGAAGATGTGCAGGATTTTCATGGTCGAAAAATGAAGAGAAAGGGGTGAGCAGGCTATGCGAAAGGAGGACTCAGCGAGCGACGAAACTCTGGGCCGCGGCGTAAAGGATACTTTCCCGCAGCCCCGCGGCCCGCCACCACGCCGCCGCGAGCAAGAACGTCTCGTGCGCGGGCTCAGCCTCAAAGGGCGTCTGCCGGAGAAGGACGTCGCCCGACGTGTCATCGGTCGTCACGCGGGAGTCCGGCGGTAGCATCTGCCCGAGGCGATCCGCCCAGCGCTGCACCGTCTCGCCCGCAAACACGTCGCCGCCGACCGCGCGCTCGAACATGCGCCAACCCGCGGCGAAGGCCGCCTCCATGGAGCCGTGCCGCGCCGCCTCCTCGTCGAGCAGGTTAGTCCAGATGACTGCATCCGCCCGCAAGTGCCGCAGGCCAAGCGCATCACGGGCATCCAACCGGCTGACCAGGATCGAGTCCGGTGCACCGCCGCGGCGGGCCGCCACGACCGTCGCCAAGCCACCATCGGCTCGCTCGACGCCAGTGACGTCCTTGCCAGCAAGATGCAGCGCCTGGGTCAGGAGGCGGACGAGCCGAGTTTTACCGCGCGTACCCGTCACCACCAGCAGCCGCCCGCGCCAAAGCAGCGGCGCCAAGTCGTTTTCCCGCAGCACCACGCGGTGCGAGGTTCCCGCCATCAGCACATCCTCCGCCATTCCACCGGCGTCGGCGCCCGCCGCGAGCACCGCCAAGCTCGGCACCGGATCACCGCTGGCCGCCTCCAGAAGGTCCTGACGCCACACTTCTACCCCCAGGCCTCCGAGCAGCGCCGTCACTCCCGCAGCCGCAGGCTCCGAGCCGATCACCACGACGGGCCGGGAAAGCAACGGGACGAGAAAGGGAGGCGGCTGCAGCATGACGGTCAGCGGAGTTTCAGCGTGCCCAAGCCGACGAGGGCACACAGGAGCGAGATGACCCAAAACCGGAGCACGACCTTCGTCTCCGGCCAGCCTTTCTTCTGAAAGTGATGATGCAGCGGTGCCATGAGGAAGAAACGCCGTCCCTCTCCCGTCGGGCTCCGCCGCTTGGTCCACTTGAACACGCCCACCTGGATGATGACCGAGAGGGCCTCAGCGACGAAGACCCCGCCAACGATCGCGAGGGTCAGAGGCTGCTGCACCATGAACGCGATCACCCCGATCAGTCCCCCGAGCGCCAGCGATCCGGTGTCGCCCATAAAGACTTCCGCCGGATGCGAATTGAACCAAAGGAAGGCCATCCCCGCCCCCACGAGAGCGCCGCAGACCACCGCGAGCTCACCCGTGCCCGGGACGTGGCCGATCAACAGGTACTCCGCAATTCGTGCGTTGCCCGCCGCGTACGCCATGATGCCGTACACCAGTGCCACCGTAATGGTGCACCCGATCGCCAAACCATCGAGACCGTCGGTCAGGTTGATCGCATTCGAAAATCCGACGATCCACAGGAACATCAGGATGAACAGCGCCACCACCGGTAGCCCAACAAAGAGGGGCACCTTGAGGAAGGGAATCCACAGCTCGCGAATCGGCTGCGAGCTGAGCGGGTGCCACGCCAACGCGACCAACGCCACCAGGGTGACGAGCGTCTGCCAAATGATCTTCTCGCGCGATGAAATCCCAGCGCGATTACCGCGACGGACTTTGAGGAAATCATCCCGGAATCCGACCGCCGTGAGCGAGGCATACACGCCAAGAGCCACGAGAACCCAAATGTTCGGAGTAGCCCAAAGCAGCGTGCTGATCGTGACCGAGGCGAAGATCATCAATCCGCCCATCGTCGGTGTGTGCTTCTTGTCAAAGCGCTGGGCCAAGTCGCCGGTCCGGTCATCATCGTAGCTGGGTCCAAACTTCAGCCGGCGCAGCCAGGCAATCAGCATCGGCCCGATGACGAAGCCGATCACCAGCGCCGTCATCGCCGCGAGTAAGGTACGCAGGGTGATGAAGCGCAGGAGGCGCAGGGGACCAAAGAGGTCTTCGAGTTCGGAGAGATAGCTCAGCATGACATCCAGGGTCGTTTAGTGCCCAGCCTCCCCCAGCGCGCGTTCCAGCGCGTGCCGACGGCTGCCTTTGACGAAAAGGGATCCACGGAACGCGGCGACGCGGGGTGCGAGGCTGGCCGCATCGGCCACAAGCTCGATACGCTCCGACTGCACGCCGGCTTCGCGCGCACCGGCCCGCACCGCGTCGCCGTAGCCACCCACGAAGCAGCAGACGTCGCCCTCTCGCAGGGGCAGACTCCGACCGAGCTCGCGGTGATGCCGCTCCGCCTCGGCACCCAGTTCTTCCATCGCTCCAAGCAGGAAAAACCGTGGCTCCGCCGCGGGTGCCACCCGGAGGAACGCCTCGAGCGCATCCGCCATCGACGCCGGGTTCGCGTTATAGCAATCGACGTAGAGCAGTCGTTCCCCCACCCGCCGCACGTCCGCACGGAGATCGCCAGGGCGCCACTCCGCCAGTCGTCGGCGTAGAGAATCCACCGGCAGGCCCAGACGCAGAGCCACGAGGAGGGCGAGAGCCGCGTTCTGCGCCAAGCCATCCGAAATTACACCCAGCACGAAGGCCGTCTCCGGGGCCACCGAGAGCCGGAGTTCCGTCGACGTTGCTCCTCGCACTAAAGTATACCGTGCGCAATCCGCCCCATGAGGTTCCCGCAACGCCGCCGGGTTCTCCACCCGCTCCACTCGGAGCATCGGCACGGTCAGGTCCCGGAACGCCGGGTACTCCAAACACGTGGAGGGAAAGACGGCCATGCGCGCGGCCCGGGGCAACTCCGCTTTCTCGCGCGCCACCCCGGCCAACGATCCCAGCGCCTCAAGATGCGCCGGTCCCACCATCGTGATAATCGCCAGATCAGGCTCAATCATCGCCGCGAGCGGCGACATATCGCCGGGGACGCTGATGCCCGCTTCGATCACCGCATAAGCGTGCTCTTGTGGATCCAAACGCAGGAGCGTCAGGGGCACCCCGAGGTGATTGTTGAGATTGCCGCGCGTCGCCAGCACCCGCGGTTCGCCCCCAAGCAAAGCCGCGAGGAGGTTTTTCGTCGAGGTCTTCCCGGCACTGCCCGAAACTCCAATCACCGGTCCGCGAAACCGTCGCCGGTGCTCGCGCGCCGCCGCCTGCAGCGCGACGAGGGGATCCGCCACCACCAACTGCGGGAGGGGCTCGGCCGGATCAGCGTGCGCCACCAGCGCCGCCGCCGCCCCCTTGGCCCGCGCCTCGCCAAGGAACGCATGGCCATCACGTCGGTCCGTGCGCAGCGCGACAAACACGTCGTCGGGCTGCAGCGTGCGCGTGTCCTGCGTAAAGCCATGGAGCGGCCGCTCCGGTCGGCGGGTCCAGACCCCGCCGGTCGCTCGAGCCAAAAATTCGGGACTGAAGGCGGCCATGGTGGTCACGTCAGATGCTCCGACACACGCCGCGACTCGCGAGGAGCGTTCGCGCGACCTGTCGGTCATCGAAGGGAACAATCGTGTCCGCCATTTCTTGGTAAGCTTCGTGGCCGCGACCGGCGATCAGCACGGCATCGGCCGGACCCGCCATGTCGAGGGCGAGGGCGATGGCCCGGCGACGGTCCTCGATCCACGCCACGCGCGCGGGATCCGTCATCCCACGCTCTAGATCTGCGAACACGCGGCCGACGCCCTCCGTCCGGGGGTTGTCCGACGTCGCGATGACGAAATCTGCCCCGCGCTGCGCTGCCGCGAGCAACGCCGCCCGCCCGGAGGGATCGCGATCGCCCGCCGCACCAAGCACGACGATCACTCGACCCGGCGTGCCGGCCCGCACCGTCGCGAGCGCGGTCCGCAACGGCGCGGCCGCATTCGCGGCATCGACCACCACCCGGACGCGCTGACCCGCCTCGACCAACTCCATCCGACCTGGCACGGACGTGAGTCCAGCGATCGCCGGGGCGAGTTGCGCGGGATCACGGCCCAGCGCCCAGAGGGTCGCCACCGCGGCAAGCACGTTGCTGAGGTGCGGTCGTCCGATCAGGGGCGAGGCGACCCGCACCTGTCCACCCGGCCAGACGAGGAGAAACCGCGACCCCGTCGCGTGACTCTCCACTGCTTCGGCACGGACATCGGCGAGAGCCGATTCACCAAAGGTCACGACGCGCACTCCCGCCGGGATCCGCTCCCGGAGTCCCGCGCTGTGGGGATCGTCGAGATTCACGACCGCTGCGCCGGGCTGTGCTCCCAACTCACCGGTAAACAGGCGCGACTTCAGATCAAAGCACGAGGCGAGATCGCGACGGCACTCGGCCGCCTCCTCCGCGAGATGGGTGAAGACCACCGCTCCGAAACGCACGCCGAGGACGCGTTGCTGGTCGATGCCTTGGGCACTGACCTCCAAAATCGCCTCGCGGCATCCTGAATCACGCATCTGCGCGAGGAGCCCAAAGGTGTCCAACGCCTCCGGCGTCGTCAGGTACGCCGGCACGGTCCGCGCGCCGAGATCGTAATGGATCGAGCTGATCAAGCCCACGCGCTGTGCACCGGGATGACCGAGCAACTGCCGGAGGAGATGCGCTACGGAGGTCTTCCCCCGGCTGCCAGTCACTCCGATCACGCCGAGGGATCGATCCGGGAACCCGTAAAACCGCTGGGCTACGCGTGCCAACAGCTCGCGCGGATCTGCGACGCGCAGCGCGGTCACGCGCGTCGGCAGCGTCTTGGGCAGCCGCGCCGCGACCACCGCCACGGCCCCACGGGCCACCGCTTCATCAATGAAGTCCGCCCCATCCGCCCGCCGCCCGGGCAGCGCGAAGAACACTTCGCCGGGTGCGACGCGACGACTGTCGATCGCGAGGCCCGTGACCGTCCGCGCGAGCGAGCCGCGCACCGCCAGCATCTCATCAACGCGAAGGAGGTCGGCGAGCCGCACCCGTGATCCCAGCACCGGACCGGTCCAGCCCGAAGAGTTGCGCGCAGGGCGGGTAGAGCCCGGGACGCGACGCGCGCGGGAAGGAGGTACGAGATAGCTAATCACGGGCGCCCCCCTTCCAACGCAAAGAGCGGGCGGGCTAGTGCGGCGCCGCCGGGCTTGATGTCGAGGTACTGAATGAGCTGCTCCGCGATGCGCTTGAAACTCGGTGCCGCCACGGCGGCGCCGTAGCCAATGCCGCCGTTCGGGCCGTGGCCGTCGTCGACGATCACCGAGATGACGATCTCCGGGCGGCTGGCCGGAAAGAAGCCGACAAACGAGGCGATGTGGTGCTGGCTGGAATAGCGGCCGTTGATCAGCTTCTGCGTGGTGCCCGTCTTGCCGGCAATTTCGTAGCCGGGGATCGCCGCCACCGGCGCCGTGCCCTCACCCTGCACCGTCACCCGCGCGAGCATGCTCGTCATCGTCTTCGCGGTGCTGTCCGAGATCACCCGGCGCCGCGTTACCGGTGCGAAGCGGTACACCGTCTCGCCCTGCGCATTCCGGATTTCCCGCACGACCTGTGGCCGCAGCAGCTCGCCCCCGCTTGCGATCACGCCCATGGCGGAGTGGATCTGCAGCGGCGTCGCGGCGATGGTGTGGCCCATCGGGATACGCGTGATGTCGGATCCGCTCCACTTGGAATAGTGGGCGAACAGTCCGCCGACCTCAGGGTAAATCGACGCCAGCCCCGTCGGCTCGCCGAATCCGAAGGCCCGGGCGTAGTCGTGTAGGCGTTGCTCCTGCAAGAGCATGCCGAGCTGCGCCGCACCCTTGTTCGACGAATGCGAAATGATTTCTGAAAGCGTAAGCGGGTGCGTGAAACGATGGTCTTCGCGCGGCAGTTCACGCATCCGGCCCTTGTACTCAACCCGCTCCAGCGAGCAGTCGAAGGAATCGCGAGGCGAGACCAGCCCCTCCTGCAAAGCCCCGGCTGCGGGCACGATCTTGAAGGTCGAGCCCGGCTCGAGAACGTCCGCGACCGCGATATTGCGCAGGCGACGCATCTCGGTCGCGGGGAGGCTGCGATACTCGTTCAGGTTGAAGGTCGGCCAGTTGGCGAGCGCGAGAAGGAAACCGGTACGCGCATCGCTCACGATAATCGTCGCCTTCTCGGGTTTCGAAGCCGCCACCACGCGCGCGAGCTCTTCCTCGACCTTGTGCTGGATGACGGAATCGATCGACAGGACGACATCGTAGCCGCGCGTCGCGGCAATCTCGCGGACCCGGAACTGCGCCAGTTCCTGACGCTTACCATCTTTCTCCGACTCGCGCCAACCGTCCTGCCCCCGCAAATAAAAATCCGCCCAGCGTTCGATGCCCTGCACCGGTACGCCTTCGTCGTTCACGAAGCCGACGACGTGCGCCGCCAGTTCATTGCTCGGGTAGGCGCGCGTGAAGACGCGCGGCGGCGCGTAGACGCCACGAATGCCGAGCTTTACGATCCGCTCGTAGGTTTCCTCCTCCACGCCTTCGCTGAGCTTAACCCAGCGAATGCGCCGCCCACCATCGGGCTCCGTCTCCGCGGGATCTAGGTCGATCGGTCCACCCGACTCACCGACGGTGGGCGCGACCGAAGCCGGGCGCACCTTAGTGCGGAATGTGGTCTCAAGTTCGCGCAGCGGCAGGCCGAGCAAGCGGGCCAGCTCCGGCCACTTCGATTCGTCCTCCGGCCGGAGCACCTGCGGATCCAC
>JACCDW010485487.1_pt1 | contig 11422 bp, 11 predicted proteins | sample 7449781 | NCBI WGS metagenome assembly JACCDW01 (sample SAMN15323449, study PRJNA562643) | freshwater metagenome | isolation source: river surface water | place: USA:Blue River Watershed | collected 2017-08-18
CCCCCTGCTACGTGGCAGTGGGCGTGGGCGCAACGGCAACGACTGCCAGCACCCCGATCCCGGCCTACACCCCGATCCCGTTCTATTTGGAGCCTGGTTCTGGCGCACCTTGGCGCGTGAGCGCGATTCAAGTGTCCAGCGGCGGCGACATTTACTGCAAACCGATTAACATCCGATGAGCTGGGGTGTCGGCCTTCGCAACGCAGTGGCTCTTGGCCTTGGGGGAATAGCTTCGCTGTTTTCTGGTTCGCCCACCAACACGCCCCCGCTTGTAACTGGCAATCTGCTTTGCGAAAATGGCGACAATCTCGTCCAAGAGGACGGTGGCTTGATTCTGTTGGAGTGACCTAAATGGCCGTCAATCTCTCACCCGTGGGCGGCGTTGCGGCCCAGTTTTTCACCAACACGGGCGCCGTGTTGACTGGCGGCAAGCTGTACACCTATGCGGCTGGCACGACCACACCTGCGGTGACGTATACTAATTCGCAGGGCAACGTGGCATGGACCAATCCTGTGGTGCTAGACGCCGCAGGTCGAGTGCCTGGTAGCGGTGAAATTTGGTTGACGGATGGCGTCATCTACAAGTTTGTGCTGAAAGACAGCAACGATGTTTTGATTGCCACCTACGACAACATCACTGGCATCAATTCCAACGCACTTTCGTATACGAACAGTCAAGAAATTTTTACGGCCACGGCAGGGCAGACGGTTTTTACATTGACCACTGCTTATGCGCCCGGCACAAATAGCTTGTCGGTGTTTGTAGACGGCGTAAACCAATATGGTTCTGGCGCTCAATACGCTTACATTGAAACTGACAGCACCACGGTGACGTTCAACAGCGGCTTGCATGTTGGCGCTGAAGTTAAATTCACCACTACACAACAGCAAGGCGCTGGTGCTGTGGACGCGTCACAAGTGTCTTACACCGCACCATATACCAGTGCAGAAACCACAAACGTCGAGGCCAAGTTAGCGCAGACAGTCAGCGTATTAGATTTTGGTGCGGACCCAACAGGAAGCACTGACAGCACTGACGCAATTCAAGCTGCACTCGACACTTTAAGGCGCGTGTATTTTCCGGCTGGAACTTATCTTATCAATAAACCCTTAGAAGCGGAATGGCTTGATATTGTTGGCGCTGGCGTTGGTAGCAGTCTTACCCCATCTACGGGTAAAACAATCATTAAAAAAACGACTCATACACTTGGCTCCGCGATTGTTCGTGACGGTATTTCTTTTGCCGCTGATAGCATATTGAGCATCATCAATCCCGCTGGCAGTTGGTCACAGGGTTGTTCTATTAGCGGTATTGAGTTCCAAGGTATTTCTAACGGAGATCGAAACACATACTGTTTATACGCACCAAGAATTGCAAGATGTAATTTTTCTAATGTAGACCTGACGTTTGCCACCAAAGGATTTTTCGGGGCATCTTGTTGGGATATGGTTTGGGATCATGTCCAAGCCTCAAATTGCGACACAGGTATCTATCACAACACTTTTGGACAGCCTGACGGCACAAGCTGGACGTTTACAAACGTCAGCACAAACAGTTGCACAGATGGTTTTGACATTAAAGGTTTGAATTATTCAACTTTTAACAGTTGCTACTCAGAAAGCACAGCCAACGTTGCCTGGAGTTTTCAAACAGCTAAAAACATTGTGCTAAATGGCGGCGGTGGTGAAGCGCCCACAAGACAACTTTTAAATTTAAACACTGCGGACATTACGATTAACGGATGGCAAACTGGTCAGTTGGTTGGTGTTTCTGGTGTACCTGCAATAAGCGTGAACGATTCTACGTTGACAATTATTGGGTCTATTCTTCAAGATTTTTCGTCCGTAAACGGCGCAAAGAACATGACCATTACTGGTTCAGGTTCGCCAAGCACTGTAAAAATCATTAGTTCAACTATCCCGACATCTGGGTCAGCTACAACAGTTGATGGATTTTCAACTTTGTTAAATGACTCGTTTGCAAATCGCGAAGATGTTCGCGGCCGAACCGATGTTCAATTTGCTTACACAGCAAATTACGTTGATTCATCAACTGCCGTTTTTTCAAACACTGGCGTGTTTACTGCGGTTGGGACACCAACATTTACTGTCAGTCAAGTAAACAAAACTTTGTTTTTTACTGTCTACATGACTTGCACTGTAAGTGGTGCTGGAACTGGCACGATCATTCTTGATGTGCCAATGCCAACTGCCGCGTCAACGATCGCAACCAACGGCGCGTTTGGATCGGCTTTTGCTGGTGGTGGCGCCGCACAAGTTTATCGCAGCAGCAGCACTCGAATCCGTGCGGATTTAACAGCTACTGCTGGCGCAACTTCCGTAGTGTTCAATGGTCAAATCAATCTTGCGTGATAGGAATTTAAAATGGCTGACTTAAAAATTTCTCAACTGACCGGCGCAACAACTCCGTTAGCAGGCACGGAAGTATTGCCAGTTGTTCAAAGCAGTACGACCAAACAAGTGTCTGTGGCTAACTTGACCGCAGGCCGTTCTGTTGCAATGAAAGACCTGACAATTGAATCTACATCCGGTTCGGGGTTGTTGAATATAACTCGAACAGGCGTGTCGGGGTTAGTTGTTGCTGCTGACGGAAGCGGACCAATTTTTTGGCCTACTACTGTTGACAACATACAAATTTACAACAAGGCTGTTACAACGCAAATATTTGCGTTTAACACAAGCAGTGGTAATTTGACCGCTCAAATAGGAAATTTTGTTCCTGCTACAGCTGGTAAAGGCATCAACTTCACCGCCAACACTGGCGCAACGGGAATGACCAGCCAGTTGCTGAACTGGTATGAAGAGGGGGCTTGGACGCCTGCACAAGGCCCGGAAGTCACTGTCGTTGGAACTTACAGCTCTAGCGCTACATACACTCGGATTGGCCGTCAAGTCACGGTCAAGATCAAACTTGCAGGATCAACGTCGATTGCCTGTACTGCGTTTGGTCGATTGCTGACTGATTTGCCGTTTACAAGTGCCACTGGCGATGCTGTTGGTACGCTTTGGGTTGAGGGCGTGACCGAATCAAGAATTGCGTTAATTTCTGGAAGTGGTACAACTATGTACGCGACAGCAGCTTTCGGTGCACCAGCAACTCAGGTTGTCATCACCGCTACCTATTTCGTCTAAGGAAGTGACATGAGCCTGACCAAAGTCTCTTATTCGATGATCCAAGGCGCGGTATTCAACGTGCTGGATTACGGCGCTGTTGGCGATGGCACGACTGATGACACAGATGCAATTCAAGCCGCTATTGATGCCGCGTCTCCACAAACACTCACTGATCTTGCGGGCACTGTCTTTTTTCCGCGAGGCAAATACAAAATCACTCAGCCTTTGAATTTGACTTCTGACGACGGTACGTTCAACCGCCGTGGAGTTAAATTGATGGGCGAAGTCAATGGTAGCGGCGACTACGCTTATGGCACAAAATTGGTTGGCGCAACCAGTGGTAAAGCCATGATTGAGTACGTTGACAACGACAACCCTCAGATTGAAAATTTGACGTTGACCAACGCGGCCACAAATCCTTCAACTGTTGGTATCTACCAGGCTCGGCGCACTGGCGGCACATCGCCAAGCCTGTGGTCTGGTAACGGCTATTTCCGCAACGTCACCATTACGTTCAGTAACGACGAAACATCACAAAACGACAATTTTGGCACCCTAGGTATCATCAACATTTCCGGCGAAGAAACAACCTACGACCGCTGCGAAGTTTGGGCGAATCTCCCACTCTCTTTGTCGTGGTCTAAAACATTGCGTAAAGCAGTCAGCAATCTTGCCCCGACGACCTATGACGAATTTACATATTCGCCAGTTTGGGCAAACGTAGCCGACATTACAAGCGGCGAAAGCAACACGGTGTTTCGCACACAAAGCTGCCGTTTTATCGCCAAAGGTTTCAACGCCCCCGTGGTGTTGTTACATGAAGTTGGCAGCTATTTTGCGTATGGCGATTTCACTCAAAAACGCTCCGCCGTTCAAAGTGCGGACGGGCTAAATAGTACCGGGTACGAATGTTGGAATGCTTTTCAAATTGTGATTGATGCTACGGCAGAAAACTTAAAAACACCTCTCATGTTTCACAGGGAGGCGGAAAGCATTGAAGTTAATTTGCGCGGCGCAGCAGGAACGACGGGGATTGCTACAAGCCTGATTTGTTTTGCGATTGACGCGCCATCTTTTACGATGGCAAACGCAAATATCACGCTTAATTACACCGGAACCATTCCTCACGGATTGATTAGCTACATTGCGCCTTCTGGTACTGGGGCAGAAGAACCCGCTGTTGTTACTTTGCGTAACTGCAAAATTCAGATAAACCAAACATTTGCCAACTCCACAATTGACCCAAAAATTCTCTACAAGTCAATCAATGTTGAGTACGGCTTTCTTGACACGTCAAGGTACTACACCGAGCGCGGTGTTAAATTCCCGTTGGTTAGTAAATCTATTGGTACGCCTGCAACTGCAACATCTTTGTTGAGATTCGCTTTGCCGCAGACCATTACAAACGTATCGGGCTTTTCTGCAACGGTTATTGCCGATCTTCATGTTTCTAATGCAGAGGCTGAAAGTGTTGGTAGCCCTTCATCGTGTTTTGTAAAAGCCATGTGGCAGATTTCGCGTAACAATACGCCATCAGTTTTGACAATTACAAACCAAACTTTAGATAAATTAACTGCTTCAACTAACGCAGCCACAAATGATATTACTGATTTAACTTTGACCGATGTAAAAACAGGTTATGTTGAAGCAGAGCTGCGTGTTGCTTCTGTGCAAACAGGAACTGGTAATGCTGAAGCATTTATTAGCGGAAATGTTGAAGTAATTTACGCGGGTGGTTACTCCCGCGCACCGTCAATTACTATTTTGTAGCCCTTGACACAGCGCCTTCTTAGCGCATAATTTGAGAACTGTACTGGCCCAGTTGACCAGGGATTCTAAAGAATCGACAAAATGACTGAAGAAGTCCAACAAGCCTTAGCGGAAGTAGACTCCGCGCCAGCAACCGAGGTGACGGCCACCCCGGATATTGCACAAAATGCGCCGGAAGTAGCTGAGAATCAGCCCGAGCAACAGCCTGCGTCGAAGACATTCACCCAGGAAGAACTCGATGCTGCCATCGGCAAGCGCCTCGCAAGAGAACAGCGCAAATGGGAACGGGAGCAGCAAGCACGGTTGGCGGAAACGCAGGCCGCGCAGTCGATGCCCAGAGGCGACTTGGATCGCAGTGCTTTTGAGTCTGACGAAGCCTATGCTGACGCATTGGCCGAGCGCAAGGCCCATCAGCTTCTTGAGATTCGTGAGCGCCAAAAGCAACAGGCTGCGACGCAAGCCGCTTATCAAGAACGTGAAGAAGCCGCACGGGACAAGTATGATGACTTCGAGCAAGTCGCTTACAACCCCAGCGTCAGAATTACGGACTCGATGGCCGAAGCGATTCAGGCTTCTGAAATTGGACCCGATTTGGCCTACTGGCTGGGATCGAACCCAAAAGAAGCAGATCGTATTTCTCATTTGTCCCCTATTTTGCAGGCACGAGAGATCGGGAAAATTGAGGCCAAACTTGGCAGCAACCCCGTTGTCAAACCTACAACGTCTGCGCCAGCACCTATCACACCTGTAACGGCACGAACCAGCGGTAACCCGTCCTACGACACAACTGACCCTCGCTCTGTGAAGGCCATGAGTACGTCGGAATGGATTGAAGCTGAACGCGCCCGCCAGATGCGTAAGATGCAGGCACAAATGAATCGCTAAAACTTTGAAAGGACTCGCATCATGGCGAATAGTATTTTAACCATTGACATGATCACCCGGAAGGCTCTCGAAATCCTCGAGAACAACCTGGTGCTCACCCGCAACGTGAACCGTCAGTACGACGACAGCTTCGCTGTTGAAGGCGCTAAGATTGGTTCAACCCTGCGTATCCGCCTGCCGGACCGCGCTCTGGTGACCGACGGTGCCGCCCTGCAAGTTCAGGACGACAACGAACAGTACACGACCCTGACCGTTTCTTCGCAGAAACACATCGGCGTGAACTTCACCTCTGCCGAATTGACCATGCAGTTGGATGACTTCGCAGAGCGTGTGTTGAAGCCTCGTATCAGCCAGTTGGCCTCGTCTATCGACGCCGATGTGGCAAACAGCTTCAAGAGCATCTATCAGTCCGTGGGCACCCCCGGCACGACTCCTGGCACCTCTTTGGTTCTGTTGCAAGCGCAGCAGAAGCTGAACGAAGCCGCCGCTGTCATGTCGCCCCGTTATGCCACCGTCAACCCCGCCGCTAACGCTGGCTTGGTCGAAGGCATGAAAGGTCTGTTCAACCCCACCGACACCATCAGCAAGCAGTTCAAGAACGGCATGATGGGCATGGGCGTGTTGGGCTTCGACGAGATCAATATGTCTCAGTCGATCAAGCAGCACACCAACGGCGACTGGGGCACTGGCATCACCGTGACCAGCACCGTGTCTACCCAAGGCTCCACCACCCTGGGCATCAGCTTCACCGGCTCCAGCAAGACCTGGAACGTGGGTGACGTGTTCACCGTGGCCGGTGTGTACGCAGTGAACCCGCAGACCCGCGAGTCCACTGGTTCGCTCCAGCAGTTCGTGGTGACCGCTGCCGCTTCTGGCTCGTCCACCGCCACGCTGACTGTCAGCCCCGCGATGTACACCGCTGACCAGGCTCTGGCTACCATCAACGCATTCCCGGTTGCTACCGCTGCCGTGACGATGGTTGGTTCTGCCACCGGCAGCTACGCTCAAAACCTCGTGTACCACAAGGATGCGATCACGTTTGCCACGGCTGACCTGTTGCTGCCCCAGGGCGTTGACATGGCTGCTCGTGCTGTCCACAACGGCATCTCCATGCGTGTGGTCCGCCAGTACGATATCAATAACGACCGCATGCCGTGTCGTATTGACGTGCTGTACGGTTACAGCGTGATTCGTCCCCAGATGGGCGTTCGTCTGTGGGGCTAAACGGCCAAGGGGCTTCGGCCCCTTTCGTCAATTTAATCTTGAAAGGAATTTATCATGGCTCTCCCTAATGGCGCAGGCGGTTACCAAATCGGTGACGGCAACCTGACAGAAGCACAACTGACCGTACAAACCGTTCCCGCAACTTTGACAGCAGACACCACCCTGACTGCTGCTCAAGTCGCAGTTGGTTTGGTTGTTTGCCAAAAAGCATCGGATGCTACATTGACCGTTACGCTGCCCACCGCAGCGTTGCTCGATGCGGCCATCCCCAGCGCAAAAGTCGGCTCGGCTTTTGAACTGACGATTTGCAACAACAACAACAGTGGCGCTTCGTCCACCGTGCCCGTCACGACTGGCACTGGCATCACGATCTACGGTTCGGTGACCGTGCCCCGTTTCGGCGCATACACCTACCGCTTCGTGAAGACTGGTGATGCTGCTTACTCGGCATTCTTGAAGTAAACAATGGGGGCTTCGGCCCCCGTTCTTAAGGAATCATCATGCCCAATACCAAAGCAGTAGGTGTTGCATATTCTGACCCCGAGTTCGAGAGCGTCACCGTTAGCGGTGCTGCTGTCGTCAACGGCGGTCTGATTGCAAACACCATCGCCACTACCGGCAACGTAGCCGCTGCCAACTTGACAGCAGGTCTGTATTTTCTGACCTCTGCCATCACGGCAAACTCGACGACGACCTCCGCTCCGGTGGGTTCGTTGGCGACCACCACCAACGCCACTGGCCTTGGCAAGCTGTTCATTTCGGACGGCACCAAGTGGCAGTACCCTGTCGTTGCCTAAACAAACGGGGCTTCGGCCCCGTTCTTAAACCATGCCCCCAATTTATCTCCAGCACCCGGTTCACGGCACTAAAGTTGCCACAATGGACATGGAGGCCGATTTTGATGAACAAAACGGCTGGACGCGCTACAATCTTGACACGCCTTCGACTGTCGAAGAAGTGGCCTCGGAAGCCGATGTGGCTCCGATTGCGCGGCGCGGTCGCCGCAAGAAAACCGAGGAATCGGTAGAAACCCCAATGCCGGATTTTTTGGCACCGCAGTCAGACGAAGGAGAGTGACATGGCTACCTACACCGCAGGCGAACAGATCAATCGGGCGTTGCGGCTGCTAGGTGTGCTGGCCGAAGGTGAAACGCCTTCCGCAGCCGTGTCTCAGGACTGCTTGATGGCGCTCAATCAAATGATTGAGTCATGGAACACCGAGCGCCTATCCGTCTTCTCAACCATCGACCAAATCTGCAACTGGCCGGTCGATCAGATCAATGCAACCCTTGGTCCCACCGGATCACTGGTGCGCTTGAACGGCACTGCCGAGCGCCCCATCCTGGTTGACGACGCCACCTATTTCCGTGACCCGCAGACCAATGTGTCCTACGGGATCAAGCTGATCAATCAACAGCAATACGACGGCATCGCGGTCAAGACCGTGACATCCACGTACCCCCAGGTCATGTTCGTCAACATGACCTACCCGAATATTGACATCTTCATCTACCCGCGGCCCACGCGACTGTTGGAGTTCCACTTCATCAGTGTGCAGCCGCTGGATCAGCCTGCGAACCTGTCCACGCAGATTCTGTTCCCTCCGGGTTACCTGCGGGCCTTTGCCTACAACCTCGCATGCGAAATCGCACCCGAGTTTGGTGTGGAACCGTCGCCCCAGGTCATGCGTATTGCCATGACCAGCAAGCGCGATCTGAAGCGCATCAACAACCCGGATGATGTGATGTCTATGCCGTATTCGCTGATCGCAACGCGCCAGCGATTCAACGTCTATGCGGGTAACTACTAATGAAGACCCCGATCCTTGGCTCGACGTATGTGGCCCGCAGCGTCAATGCTGCGGACGCCCGCATGATCAATCTTTTTCCCGAGGTTGTCCCCGAAGCGGGTAAAGAACCAGCGTACTTGCAACGCTGCCCAGGACTGCTGAACCTTGCAACCATTGGTGATGGGCCGATCCGCGGGCTGTGGTCCTTCTCGTCCGATAACTCTGTCGCCTTTGTTGTCTCGGGCAACAGCCTGTACAAGATCAACACCAGTTACACCCCCACGCTGCTGGGCACGATTACGGGCACCGGGCCGGTGAGCATGGCCGACAACGGCACCCAGTTATTCATCGCTGCCAACGGCCCCAGTTACATCTACAACAACACGACCAACGTGTTCGCACAGATCACCGATGGGGACTTCCCCGGCGCAGTGACTGTTGGTTATCTGGATGGCTACTTCGTGTTCAACGAGCCGAACAGCCAGAAAATCTGGATCACGCAACTGCTTGACGGACTGTCGGTCGACCCCCTCGACTTTGCCAGCGCCGAAGGTTCTCCTGACGGCGTGGTTGGCATCATCATCGACCACCGCGAGGTTTGGGTCTACGGTACAAACAGTGTCGAGGTTTGGTACGACGCGGGCACTCAGGACTTTCCGCTCCAGCGCATCCAGGGTGCGTTCAACGAGATCGGTTGCATCTCGGCTTACACAATTGCCAAAATGGACAACGGCATTTTTTGGCTGGGCGCTGACGCTCGAGGTCAGGGCATTGTCTACCGGGCCAACGGCTACACGGGTCAGCGCATCAGCACCCATGCCGTTGAGTGGCATATCCAGCAGTACGGCAATTTGACCGATGCGTTGGCCTACACCTACCAACAGGACGGCCACAGCTTCTACGTGCTCATTTTCCCCAGTGCCAACACGACCTGGGTGTACGACGTTGCCACCGGTGCATGGCATGAGCGGGCTGGCTGGAACAATGGCTCGTTCACGCGCCACCGCAGCAACTGCCAGATGGCGTTCAACAATAAGATTATTGTGGGCGACTACGAAGACGGCAACATCTACGCCTTCGACCTCGACACCTACGCTGACAATGGTCAGATTCAAAAGTGGCTGCGGACATGGCGGGCGCTGCCGACGGGTCAAAACGATCTCAGGCGCACGGCGCACCACAGTCTTCAGATTGACCTGGAGTCGGGTGTTGGCCTCAACATTGGACAAGGCAGCGACCCCGAGGTCATGCTGCGCTGGTCAGACGATGGTGGTCATACGTGGTCTAACGAACACACAGCGTCAATTGGCAAGATCGGTCAATACTACCGCCGTGTGTTTTTCCGTCGTCTTGGCATGACCATGAAGCTGCGCGACCGGGTGTACGAGTTGTCGATGACTGACCCGGTGAAGACTGCAATCATGGGCGCTGAACTGCTTCTCAGCCCAACTAATGCTTGACGATGGCGACCGTCGATTTAACCAACATCACGCCTCCCAGGGTTGCGATCATTGATCAGCGAACCGGATTGATCTCGCGTGAGTGGTATCGATTTTTCCTGAACATTTTCCAATTGGTCGGCGGTGGTCAAAACACCACATCGTTGACCGATGTGCAACTCGGGCCACCCGCGGTCGTCAGCGAGGACATTGGCGGCATCATCATTGACATCAAAGGGCTGCAAACCCAACCCGCACCTGGCACGTCCGAGTTGCAGCAGCAAGTTGATACGCTGCGCCAGGAAGTCCAGACCCAGCGCCAGCCTGAGTTGGGCAGCATGGCCCCACTCGAGCAGGACAACGTGCCCTGGCTCACGTTCAATACCGCACCGTCACCCGTTCCTACGGCAGTCGGCAGCATGTACTGGGACGGCGGCACAACGATGGGCGTTCAAGCTACGACCAGCGTTTTGATCCGCGTGGGTGAGTCGGAGTACGTCTATGCCAAGGCATCGTCAGCCGTTACCAAGGGTCAGCTTTGCTACCACACGGGCGCAGTGGGCGCGTCTGGTGTGATCACCGTGGCCCCTACGCCGCTGGCATTGGCTGACCCCAACCAAATTGTTGGCGTGGCCGCTGAGACGATTGCGCTCAACGCGTTTGGTTTGATCCAGATCAGCGGCGATTTGCGCGGCTTTAATACCACCGGCAGCACCGTCGGCGAAACATGGACCGATGGCGACCCGCTGTATTACAACCCGGCGTATGTTGGGTCAATGACAAAAGTCAAACCATCGGCACCTAACCAAAAGACTTACATTGGCGAGGTGACGAACGCTGGGTCTGGCGGCTCCGGGTCCATGCACATTCGCATCGTGCCAGGCTCGGTGCTGGGCGGTACTGACAGCAACGTGCAGTTTGGCTCGTTGGCAAACAATGATTTAATCCAATACGACAGTGCTCTGGGTTATTGGAAAAACGTCACGCCTGCATCGGTCATCGCTGGCGCAGGTGGTGCACCAGTTACCAAAACAGCGGACTTTACGGTTGCGGCCAGCGAGACTTGGCTCATCAACAACAAGTCCGGCTCGACCTGCACCGTGACGCTGCCGACACCCAGTACCAATTCGGGCCGTGTCCTGCATTTCCAGAACTACCAGGCTCAGACCCTTGTGTCAGC
>JACCDW011379719.1_pt1 | contig 11421 bp, 13 predicted proteins | sample 7449781 | NCBI WGS metagenome assembly JACCDW01 (sample SAMN15323449, study PRJNA562643) | freshwater metagenome | isolation source: river surface water | place: USA:Blue River Watershed | collected 2017-08-18
AGAGGTCGCCTGTGATACAAGAGCCGATATATCAGAGGAGAAAACATTCTTCATGTTTCTAGGATCGATCTTTATGGATTCAAATATCCTGGACTCTTTTATAGAAGCCGCAGTCAATATGGCATCCTTGCTTCTATCACACCACTCATCTATTAAATCTGAAAGTCTTTCCTCTGCGTTTATCTCTTTGGTATCCTCTATGAGGCTCTTTAGAATAGGTACTGCTTTCTTGATCTCTGCCGCAATACTTTTAATTTTACCCTTTAATTTCTCATCTAAGTTCGGATCTATTTCGGAGATCAACGAATCGATTGATTCCGTAATCTTAGCTAATTTAGCATCAAGAGGAGCTGATTTTATTTCATCTAAAATCCCTGCTAAAACATCTGGACTTTTATTAGTAATTCTCTTGGAAAGAGTGCTTAGTACGCTAAGTAATAATGTAAGGGAAGGCGAGAATTCAGGGAATTCCTGAACTAGGACATCATAGGGTTCACTACCTTCGAATATCCTGGTAAATTTTGAAAATGATAGGATTGGCTTCACTAGTTAACTTTTTTTCGAATTATATATCCGAAGTTAACTTAGCAGCCTCCTATTTAGAAGAGTAATGGTCCAGCCAGTACTCGATCATCTCGTCTAGCATGGTTTCAAAAGTGTATTTAGGCTTCCATCCAGTTAGGGTCCTCAGATGCGAGCTATCCCCCTTTAGATCATTTAGCTCGTCTGGTCTCAAGAACTTCTCATCTTGAGTGACATAAGATTTCCAATCTAAATTAAGCTTACCAAAGACATATTCTACAAGATCCCGAACGGAGTGAGAAACGCCAGTTGAACAAACAAAGTCACCAGAATTTTCCTGCTGTAAGATCATCCACATAGCTTCAACATAATCTTTGGCGTGACCCCAGTCTCTAGTTGCATCTAGGTTACCTAGAGCTAATTTATTAGAAAGACCCAATTTAATTTTTACAGCTTCCTTGCACACCTTGTTTGTTACGAAATTAGTACCTCTTCTTGGAGATTCGTGATTGAACAGAATACCGTTCGAGATGTACATCCCGTATGAGTTTCTATAGTTTCTACAGATGTTATAAGAGAAAACTTTAGCACATCCATACGGTGAAACTGGATTCATCGGTGTGGATTCTCTTTGGAACCCGTCGGGGTCTATAGAGTTACCAAACATCTCCGAAGATGAAGCTTGGTATATTCTTATGTCTGAATTAAATGATCTGACAGCCTCTAATAGATTAAGAGTACCTAAACCTGTAGCATTAGCTGTGTAGATAGGTTGGTCGAATGATATTCTAACATGCGACTGTGCAGCTAGGTTATAGATCTCATCTGGATTAGAAATTCTTAAAGCATTTAGAAGAGACGAAAGATCTGTAAGATCCGCATAAATTAGATTCTTTCCGATCTTATCGTACACGGAATCTAGTCTAGCTGTTTGATTCTCAGCTACTGAGTTTCTTTTAACTGTACCAAATACATCGTATCCTTTATCAATAAGGAACTCTGCAAGATAAGATCCGTCCTGTCCATTAATACCTGTTATAAGTGCTCTTTTGTTCATCTGTCTTTGAAATATTCGTTTAAAAAATCCAGAAGATTTTTTTCAGAGTATAGTTTATTTTTAGCCTCCCTAAGGATAGATCTATTTTTTTCATATGATTCATTATCATAATAGATAGACTCTATTATTTCCATATTTTGATCTATATTATCGCTTAGCATAGGTATAGCATCTTTACCGTAAAAATCATCAGCTATGTGCTTAGACCCGTAGTATATTGGTAGCGTCTCTTTTATTATGCAGTTAGTCAATTTTTCGGTAGCCCAATATTTTTCAAGAATATTCTCCGCTACTATCTGGGACTTATAGTTTTCATATGGTATATGAAATATGTCCCAATCAAATTCCTTTACTCTAGGATCACTATAGACCTTATTTAGACCATTAGCGTAAAAATGTATATCCATATCGGAATTTAAAACCCTTTCCAGTATCTGGTAGCGCATTCTGTGTCCAGGCATGAAATTAGAAAGCGACATTATCATGCTCATATTGCTATGATGAGAATAGGACTCTTCTTGGCTCTTGCCGAATTCAGCTGGACAAACATAACAAAATCCATTTTTAAAAACATCAGGCAATCCTGAATTATCACTAATATAATAGCAGCTTGCCCTTTCGGATATAAAATCTGCATATCCTGAATTTATACCCCCGGTCCTTCGTGTCTCATGTGAAAATCCAATAACCCTTTTTTTATCTATAAATTTGGAGGGAATCCCTAGATTTAATAATACCGCGTATTCATAATCATCATCTTTAGTGATAATGATATCCTTGTGGATCTGACTCCCCTTCCCCCAGGAAGAAACGATATTATTGAATATCTGCTCCTCGCTACAATACGAGGCAAAAAATTTAACCTTCTTCATTTTTTATACCTCAATTAACTTCTAAAAAAATCGTGACCGCCTCTTCTAGATTTGTCAAGAAAGCAAACCTTAGCATTAGGATATAGGTTCATCTGCTCCTCTGCTGCACAGAAGTGATTGTCCAGAACTACACTGGGTGGATTATCAAAGAAAAATCTATTTATATGCGATTCATCATGCCATACTGCTATAACTCCATCCTCTAGATCTAGGTCAATGTTTCTTTTTATCATTTCGCTAGTATTTACAAAAGAGGAGGAATCCCCACCGAAAAACCCACCACAGAAGTATCTATTATTAGATCCCCATGGAATACAAGCTCTGCTTGCTGGATTTCTTTCAGGTGATCCTGGGCCGTCGAATAAGCAAGGATGTATAGTTCCGATCATCCCGTTATCAGGTAATATTTCTTGATTTATCTCCTCCGAGAATAGAGTATCTACATCCACATAAAAAGAAAAATCATATTCTAGTATTGTTTGTTTTATACTTAGAAAATAATGAAATCTCTTAAGTGTAGTAAAAGGCCAAGGTTCGTGGTCTATGTTTGTTTTTAATATTTTGACTCTTTTATCCTTGTGTTTTTGTTCAAATGCTGATATGTCCATGTTAGTATGGACCATTACCGTTATATCGCTATCTTTAAAAAAGAAATTATCAGCAGATTCGATTATTCCATCTAAAAAATATACATATTTATTAGTGGCTATTACATTTAAAAGTATTCTCGTCATTTTACGGTCAGGTAGTCTTTAAAAGTTATACCTAATTTCCCTCAGATTTGTTCCGGATGTAATTACTTCTTTACCGATTTCCCTGTAATTTTTTTGGGGACTCCTGGATATCTTTGGACTATTCGAGCCTATGTTGTTTCCTGTTACTTGATTTTCATGAAGCCTATAGAAAAGAAGTTCCTCCGGATGTATGTAAAATTTATATCCGTTGTTAGCCGCTCTCTTCCAAAGTAAAAGATCCTCCGCCGGTATTTCTTCAGGAACGTATCTGTTACCCGACCAGAAATTTTTAGACATAGCAACTGCAGGATGTGCTATAACGTTATGTCCGTTATTAAGATTAGTTATTATCGGAGCAAATCCCAGTATATTCTTATGAAAGGTAATAGTATCATCACCGTCTACCTCGGTTATGTAACAGAAATCAGAAGAAACGAGATCGAAGCCCTTTTCTAATATTTCCATCTGTTTTTCTATCCTATCTAAAGAATAATAGTCATCCAGATTTGTATTGAATACAAAGTCTTCCCCATTTTCAAAAGCTTTGTCTATTATAAAATTCATAGCCTCCGCATGGTTGGACATCTCTTGGTTAAAAAAGAATAATTTATGTTCTAAGCCTTGGATCCCGTCGAAAAGAGAGACCCCATCAGGTCCATAATTTATTTCATAGATAGAAAAATCTTTTCTGGTTTGATTTAATATACTAGAAACACACTTCTCTATCCATCTCTTGTTATAGATATTAAATATGTTTTTGTGATAAAAAATAATTGCTATCTTCATAATTATAGAATTCTTTCTCCTTTAGACCTCGGGTCTACGCTATAGTTAACAAATTTATGACCCTTTATTTCTGCAGATGATAATATGCTCTCTAGTTTATCTGGATTGTCTTTTGAAACGTCATCATATCGATACACTGCAGCATGAACGCCGCTATATTGTGGCGATATACCGGATATAACAGCTTGTCTACCTATGTGATATTCTAATGAGATCGTAACGTCTGAAAAATGTGACCCGTTTCTTTTGCAAAATGGACACATACTACCCTCTCTAGGATTTTTTTCTCTATCCCATACTTCAACATTTCTTGTTCCACAGCCGGAACATTCTAGAAGCCAGGATTGATACTCTGTTGTGTATCCAAGTCTTTCGTACATTGACATGAATATTTCCATATTTCTTTGGTTACCAAGCATATACCAATCAAAGCAGAGCATGCTTTTAGTGCCCGGCGTGTAGATTACACCATCGTGAAAATCGTATTTATTCAAATCGAAAGATCCGTTATATAAACAATCAAATCTAGTCCTTAAAATAGCATCGTACTTTTCTTCCGAATTTTTAATTGCTTTGTAAAGGTCGTATATTTTATAATTTTGATTTATGAGTGGCTCCGCGCCTAATCCGGCCATACCAGAGTTAACGATTTTCTCATATGCTAGATGTGAAGTTGCATCAAATCCATGTACTATATTTAGATACTTTATATTGGGTATAATTCTTCTGAGCTCACCCTTAATTATTTCCTTTGCATCATCTACGTTGACTATTTTAATTTTATCGTAAAGTCTAAAAGAATTATTATTGGTACATTCTATCGTGCTTCCCTCCGTATAATATTGATATCCGTTGTGATAGAAATCATTAATGTCAGCAGATATGTAAACGTCAAGTTCATCATCCAAATTAGGATTTATTACATTATTTAAAAAATTTTGGTAAAGAGGCTGGCCATTTTCTCGTGTCGGCATCAAAAAGGTCCTCAGATTCCCGTGGATTGCTATTGCTTTTTTCATATAGTTAATTTGTTATATTGATCACGGGAGACAGGATAATATTGTTTCTATTCTACTTAAATATGTGTGTTTATCCTTAACTATTGCCATTAGATCTTTCAATCTTTTAATGTGGTCCGTGCTATTTTTTTCCTCAATAGCCTTATGAAAAAGGTTAGCAGGATCAGCATCGTAAATCACCATTCCATCGAACACATCTCTAACCACATCTGAATTGGTATATCCAAAATGACCATACGATATGTTTTTAAATATTCTACACGGGATATAGCCGTGCTGGATCTGCCAGTTACTTTGTAAAGCTGGGGATATGTAGGAATCTCTTATAAGGGAAATATTTTCTTCCGGCGATACTGGGTTTGTCCATGGATCTATCGTGTGTACAGAGACACCATTGTTTCTGCACTCATTAAAGAACCTTCCTAGGTTTTCCTGTATTGTTCCGACCCACACAGAGACCCTATTCTGACTATTTGTTGCATTTTCTAGATCTATCTCCCGAGGTAGCAAGTCAGTTGCCCATGGCATATATAGGCAATCAACAATTCCATTCCCCTCCATCACTGTATAGTAATTTTCAGATCTCCCTCTATTGGGAACATCCCTAGTGTAGACTTGAATCGTTAATGTTTTGCATCCTGCTTCTCTGTATCTTTGGGATGGGGTATTGTGCAAAACGTAATAAGAATCTTTTATTAGGGGGATACCTGAATCTACCTGGCCCTCTGTAATAAACAGTGTATCTGTAAAGTCAATTCCCGATGTGTTATCCCTGTTGTCTAGCCAATGGGTTTCATAACCCATGCTCTCAAAGGCCTTAAAAAATCCGTAATGTATATATGAGTGAGTGTGGGTATGAATCTTGTGTCCCCATATTACTACCCTTTTAAATTTGCCCTTCATGGTTTTTAAATTTTACGATATAATGTATATCTTGTTTCAAATAATAAGAAATTTAATCAGGGCCAAGCCGACATAACGGATGTTTCAATTATTTTTTCTTTTTATGAAGAAATCTAAATTTTCTCTGATAACGTTTACGCTGGTATTTGGATTTTTCAAATGATGATAAACTAAAGATTCTGCGTGAAATTTATGTTCCTTTATGTAGTCTTTTACTTTTATGTAAATTTCAGAATAATTATTTATAGAAGTGGAGTCACCAAAAGCAAACTGATCATTGTAAACTTTATCGTTTATAAATGAATCGCCCCTTTCCCAGGGGACTAGATTTAATAACAAAAACTTTTCGTATTTATTTATAAAAAAATTGAGATTTAATTTTTGATTAAATGATAAATCTGGTCTAATCCTTATAGAGTAGTCAAAATAAAAATTGTTTTCTCTCTCATATTCCCTTCTCTGAAGATTACATAGATATATTTTTCTGAACATAGACATAGTCCTACTAACGTCTATTTTTTCATCAGATCTGTGGCAATTTTCAAGTTCGATGACTTCATATTCATCATCATTCTCTGTTACTATCTCGACATTTTTAAAATTATTTTTAATAATTTCTATATCTTGTATCTTTCTTTCCCTTTCAATTTTCTCAGTCCACCCTGAGGAGTTTCCAAAGTTATCGTAAATGTGGAAGAATAAATAATATTCATAATTATCATCGAATAATAGATTTTCTTTCCAGCTTTTAATATTTTCAAAGAAAGTTCTAAGATAACCAGAAATTTCAACCGATATCTTTATTTTTTTCATTCCTTAGAGCTATTTATCTTTAATAACCCACCAAACGTAGCCGTCTTCAATATTAAGGGTATATTTATTTTCCAAACACCATTCATCGACAAATTTTTTAATGTCTGGGAAATTTCCATGGTTATAATCATGTCCGGAAATTATACCACCCATTTTAACTTTAGATTGCCATTTATTTATATCGTTTTTTATTGCAGAATAAGTATGTTCACCGTCAATAAAAACAATATCTATGCTATCGTCATCAAACATTAAAGATGCTTCCTCGCTTGTTTTCCTTATGAAAACTGATCTGTCTTCAAATCTCTCTAGTCTTTTTTTGGCAAATTCATAAAGATCGTTATAATGATTCTGATTATAATTGATACCATCAAATGTGAAATTGTCAGTTGTTGTTTCAGATAATTGATAACTATCAACAGCATAAAATTTATCTATATCAGTTTTAGATAAAATAGCATCTGCATGCCCTGCAAAAGCTACGCCAATTTCGCACATTTTTTTCAGATTAAATTTATTTATTAGGGAAGGTATCACGTGATAGTACATATCACCCCACCCCCTATCTGCTTGTTCCGAATGTTTTTCCAAATTCATAATTTTTACATTTTTTTAATATTTGTTATATTAATGATTTATTATTAACTATGTTGATTATTTTGTTATAGCAACCCTCATATGTAAAAAAATCTTTATAGATAGTCTCCCCATTTACAATATAATTATCTATTTCTGTTTTTGTTTTCGACCTCAGTATATCATCTATTAGATGTAAATCGCTATCCTTCAATAATATACCTATATCACTAAAAGAAAATTTATCTTCAAATGGTATCAATGGGTTGTCGTATATATAAACCGGAATGGAACCAGCGCTTAAAGACTCGAAAATCCTGAAAGATGTCATTCCATATCCTCTCGGGCAAAAAGAAAATAAACTTTGACGCATTGTGTTTACAAAAGAATTGTAGTCGGTTGTTTCGGAAATTAAATATCCCTCCTTATTTTTAAATTTATCAAAGATTAAATCCCTTATGTTGTGTGTTTTTCTACCAACAAAGGAGCAAAAAATATCCTTCTCCTTTTTACGTTCTAATGGATTTTGGCAATTCAATGGGATAGCATAACTTTTATTCCGATACCGTCCATATCCACCTTGGCAAAATATCAGTACATCTAGATCCGAGATGTCATTTAAAATGCTATCGTCATATTGAACTATTGTGAAGTATTTTTTATTTCTGTCTAAACTGTTCAGTAGATCCTGTAGCTCCGAAATATTACCATTTCCATAATCTTTTGAAATGTAATAGTTTGTCCAAAATATAGGGATATAAATTCTTTCAGATATGATTTTAATTTTTGAATACTCGTCGTAAAAATATTCCTCAAATATCTTGTTATTACCCGGGGGATAGGCTAAGATATTTCTCGGCCTAAATTTTTCATCAAATATCAACTCCACAGTCTCACAAAACTTTTTATAGATAATAATACATCAAAACTATTTGGACTATTAACATAGTGTGACTGCCCGTGTAATCTATGAATATATTTTAAGCCTTTAACTATCTCAAATTTACTATTATCCAAATTTTTAAACCACAAATACAGCAGATAGTAAACATCAGATGCCAATGAATTTATTAGATGGTCTTCTTTTTCGATACATTCGATATACTTTTCTCTGTTAAAAAAATAATTTCCTGTATTTAATATGCAATCCCATGCAACATCGAACCCTGTAACTAAGTCTTTATATTCAGCTTTTGATAAGACCTTCCCTGAGTATCTTGTATAATTTAATAAGCTGGAATCAGAAACCGCATGGGAAGGAGCATATATTACGTTTTCATCTTTAAGATCCCTAACAATATCTAAATAATCATTGTCAATAATGTTGTCTGAATCAAGTAGTATTATCCAGTTGTTGTTTGACATCTTAACACATTCTAATTTATTAAAAAAAGATCCAAGGTTTTTATCATTACTGTATATCTCTACCTTCCTATAATTAGAATCCGCTATTTGATTTTCCCTAATTATATTTTGCAATCTTTCGAAAATTTGGTAATCTGAAAAATCATCCACGATACAAATTTCAGTTATTAGATCATTACCTATAACTTTAGAAAATGATTCTAAGACATATTCAGCCCTATTGTATGTGGGTATGGCTAAAGTTATCATACTTTATTATTTTTAATTTTTTTAGTCTCTGATGTAAAATGCATCTCCCCACTCATATTCTGTCATCGAGGTCTCCACCCTTTTAAACATTAAATTTTGTAGAAATTTATCAAGATCTTCTAATAGATCATTGTTTTTGTAGACACTGCCAGTATTTATTTCGGTGTAAATATATTTAACTTGGTCCATGTATTTTCCAAATCCCAATAGAGCTTTCATTTCCACACCCTGTATATCAAGATTAACAAAATCAAAGCTGTCTTTCACTATTTTATTTTTTTCTAGAATAGTATCAACCCTACTAGTTTTCACCCTTATTTTTTTTTCTACAGATACAGAGGGATGATAATTTCTATGCTTATCAAATTCAAGAAGCGAAGATGATTGCATGTTATTAGTTATATTGAAATCCATATCCAGATCATCCTCCGAATACACAACGGAACTAATTAGGATCTGATCTGTACCGGATATTCTGAAAGAATTTTTATCAACTAAATCCTGGTTTCCTTCTACCCATATTATATTATTGACACCAAGGGATAGATAGGATTCCATTTCTTCTAATTCGTGGGCACCTATGTGCAATATACCCTTCGGTATAAATTCATATTTTTCGCATAAAGCTCTAAAAGATATCAGCATTAATTTATATTATTAATATTTAATATGTCAGAGGGGGAAAAAGTAAGATCCTTTGAATTAAAGTTACTCCCAGTGTGTATCCTATGAAGAACAAGATATTCAGGAATGTTATAGAATGATTTTCCTATTTTCATCAATCTAACCCAAAAATCCATATCCTCTACACCCTCTACATTTTCTTTCCATCCTCCTATATTCAATGCATCTTCGGTCTTAAAAAAACACGAGGAGTTTACTATGTTATTGTCTCCCTCCATCATTCTATTTTTTATGTCTAAATCGAAGATAGACAGTGACAATCTCCTATCCATAATTAATGAGCTATTTTGATCTATATAATAGCAAAAGGATCCTATAACATCAGACTTTTCTTTGTTTATTATTTGTGACCATAATTTGGTTGGCATCCATATATCGTCTCCGTCTATAAGAGCAGTCCACTTGGTATCAACCATTTTTATCATCTTGTTTAGAGTTTTTGCCTTCCCTTTATCGTTACCAAAATCTAATATTTTAAACCTAGGATCAGATCCTACCTTCTTTATAGCTATTTCTTTACTTTTGTCGACCGTTCCATTAAAACCTATCAAACACTTAAAATCAATAGGATATCTTGTAACTGGATCGTACTGATGGAGAAGGCTATCCAGGCAATTCGATATGTATTTTTCGTCGTTATAAACGGGAAGCAGTATAGTTATCATCGTCTTCTATTTTTTATAATGAAATCCACCCTGGAGGTAATATTTGACTTGTGTCCTTTTTCATTTCCGAGCCAAACCACGATTTTGGTCCGATTATTTTTTTATCTTGATTCTCATTTAGCCAAGCAGCCCACCAGCTGAAAGAGCTGTTTGCTATTATGTTATTTTGGCACCTTGACATTAAGTACATTGAGTGATATGGATTTTCCAAATCAATAAAATTAAAATTAAATCCTGATAAATTTAGATTTCTTTTGCACCATTCTATATCATCGGAAAAAACAAAAACGTTTGTCGATCCTATTAATCTAAGAGCATCGTAATAATAATCAACGCTTTGAACTGGGTGGTGCCCTTGCTGATTTACGTAATCCCCTCTCCTGACGTGTATAGAAACGGAGTCTTCAAAATTTTGAATTATGCTCTCTGTTTCTTTGATGATAGATTCTTTGAATCTGAAACATCCTTTTATTTCACCTGTGGAATCTGAAAAATACCCTTCATTTTGAAAATATCCATAAAGATCCGTGTCATCTGGCATGTTTTCGGTTTGCTTATTATATGTAAAATCAGTTTCATTGTACCGATATTTTATTACCCCGACTATTGAAGAGGAATCCATTAAATAAGAATCTGGTATATCGAAGCATTCTAAAATTTTACAGCCGTTATAGGAGTCAGGGGTTTCTGTTCTAAAATTCTCTATTGGGAATTTAACATCATATCCATTTCTTCTAGCTATGCCAACTGTGGATGCGAACTGGAACATTTGATTGGCTAGCCTGCCCAGATTTCCAATATTAGAAAAAGTAATCATATCTTAATTGTACATTTATAACCATCTATAGTTTCGAAACAAAAATAAAAATACGATCTATTTAATTGATATGAAGAAGTTATCCATAGTAGTACCTTACAGAAACAGAGAGCAGCATCTTTCCCAATTTATACCATTCATGGAGGAGTATTTAAAGCACCTCTCAAATGGAAAGGATTACGAATCAAGAATCGTTATAGTAGAGCAAGACGACGAGAAGCCTTTCAATCGTGGTAAATTGCTAAATATAGGATTTGCAGAATCTAAAGATTGTGACTATTTTTGTTTCCATGACGTTGATATGCTTCCTGTCAATTCAGACTATTCACCAGTAGATTCTCCTACCCACATGGCAGCTG
>JACCDW011019356.1_pt1 | contig 11420 bp, 9 predicted proteins | sample 7449781 | NCBI WGS metagenome assembly JACCDW01 (sample SAMN15323449, study PRJNA562643) | freshwater metagenome | isolation source: river surface water | place: USA:Blue River Watershed | collected 2017-08-18
AACAGGAAATCGGTACCGCATTGCTACGATACCGATTTATAGATTGAGATTAGCCGTCTCCAATTGCCTCTATTTCGCCCTCAACTTTGCTTTATCCCAAAATTCGGGATGACTCATGTTTTGCGACTAAATTTGGTTAGTTGGAATCTTGTTTTTATAATTCCAGAAAGCTGAAACATTGACAATCCTCCATTTACCGTCGCCTCCTTTCTCCATCAAACGCACTTCTTTGCTATGCAAAAAATACTTTTGCTCTCGGTCACTATTATACTGGTCCCAAGTTACGTGTGAAGCATTGTTTCCATAAAACTTAAATTTCATATTTTTCCGTTTAACAATCGGGTGGCTACTCCCCTCTTTTTCGGGTTCAGCGGGGTTTTCTTTAATAAATTTCCCAAGATTCTTATTAATATTTTCCCAGCCAACACTTGCGTCAAAAGTGCCATCGGCATTACTCCATGCTTGGTAAGAATATTCCGAATGAGTGAATTGGTCTTGCCAACAATTATAGTCTCGTTTAAAAAAGCAGTCAGTTTCTGCCTCGATACATGCAATGATTTCTTTTTCTTCTTTAGCTTGGTCAACGATTCCACTATTGACCGCCGATGAAGATTTCTGACATGAGTATATTGTAATTGTCAGGAAAAGTGAAGCTAAAATAGGTACTTTCATGATGGTAAGAGTTTATAGTGAACAAAGTCATTACGGTGTAGATTCATAGAATCAACATCTTACACTAAGTATCCTTTAAAGGTTATTAAACGTAATAAATATTTTATAATATTCCAAGAAAAAATTAAAATATTTAAAGCCAAACAATATTTTGCGTTTATTACAAGTGTGACTTTAATAAATCTAAAAACAGTTCAATAAAAAAAATACCAAAAACATCGTATTTATACAAATATTTTAGAAATTGAGTTTCTATTCAACCCTAACAAAATATAATTAGTAAACAGATGGAAATTCTTGATTTTTTGTACCGAGAAATAATCGGTTTCTTGGGTCTGCGTGGTACTTTGGAGATTCTCAAATCGGGCGATTTTAGTAAATTTCTTACCTTCGATGGTATCATTACGGGCATTGGGCCAATTTTACCCCTATTGCTTGTTCTCGAGCTTATCAGTGGTATCGTTCAGAAAAATCCACATACCAAAGTCTATAAAATGACTTTCTTGATTTATGTTCTCAATCGTTTTATAGGTCGATTTATTTCAATCGGAGCTATTACGTTTCTGATTGCAACTCTCCAACCTTATGCACCATTTCAAACCACTTTTACTTGGTATTGGCTCATTTATGGCTACATTGTTTGGGAGTTTTCGCACTTTGTCTATCATTTCTTAGGACATAAAGTGCGTTTATTTTGGTGTTTGCACTCAACCCACCACACCCCCGAAAACATGAACTTGTCGGTTTCGCACGCTCATTTTTTTCTTGAAGGCCCTTATGCCGATGTCATTCGTGGGTCTATTTGTATCATTTTGGGCATTCATCCTGCACTTTTATTTTTCATTATGTTTATTGATGGAACCTACGGAATGTTTATTCACGTAGGCGAAAATCTCATGAAAAACGGCAAAATGGGTTTCTTAAATCATATCATTCTTACGCCCTCGCACCACCGAGTGCATCACGCCCGCAATCCGCTTTATATGGATACTAATTTTTGTAATCTATTGAATATTTGGGATAAGGTTTTCGGTACGTATCAACTCGAAAAAGACGAAATAAGGCTCGAATACGGCATTACGAGGCCAATGGATTCAGGAAATTTGTGGGATGTTTATTTCGGTGAGTTTATCGCTCTTTTCAAAGATGTTTGGGCAGCTCCTACCCTCAAAGATAAAATCCTATATATTTTCATGCCACCAGGTTGGCATCATTCGGGCGACCACAAAACTGCTACCGTTGTCAGAAACGAATATTTGGCAAGTCATAAGACCGCTCAGTAAAAATCAGGTGTTTCTACGCTAAAAAAACATGAGAATTTTGCCTTACTTGAGGCAAAATTCTATCGTCATGGACTTATTTAAAACTACTCGGATTCCAGCTGGACAAGCAGGAGCCGATGCCCTCAAAAACTTCATAGCTACCCAGCCATTTGTTATCATGGTAATGGCAGGCAACGATGCCGACTCTGAAACAATGGCAAGCATTGCCGATGTAATTGCAGGTGGCAATATTGCCGAAAATCACCGTCGAGTAGTTTGGGCCGACACACCACCTTACGAGCCAATCATCGACTATCTAAAAACGTTTCCTGCGAAACCACTGGTAATCAATAAATTCGACGAAGGTGCTACTTTCAAAGCAATTTTCATTTCGTTAAGTGGCGTTATCTGCGACGGTATCACGACCGAAGATGAGCTCAACAAAGCAAAAATAGCCATCGGATTTATTAGGGCCGAAGCAGACCGCACTGTTAGCCCCGACCGTATGTCGCCACTCTCGGCTGGCTTAAATTAATTCCACTAAACACCCAATTTTTCTTCCGATAGCTATGAAAAAACTTTTCCTTTTCTTATTTCTACTTTCTTCTTTTGCTAATGCCCAGATTTTGAATTGGACAGAAAAAGACGATGATGGTGGCTCAGCAACCGAGAAAAAGGTTGCGGATATCAACAGCGATATTCAGATAAAAATTAATTCTGATTCGTTGGCTCGGCGAATGCAATCAAAAACGCAGCTTCCGAAAAGTTTTTGGGATAAAGTCAATAAACTTAGTGTGGCCCTCAGCAAACGCAAGGAATCGTTGGATAAAATCAAGGAATCGAACAAAAACTTCAAAAACCTCACAAATAATACCGATTCATTTGCAGTTTATGCCAAATCTATTGCCGATGCCGCCGAAGCACCCAATGCCATCATAGATGCTGCTCCCGAAATTGCCGATGATTTTGATAATAAACTTAATCAACTTCCACTCAACGAGCTCGCCACAAAAAGTGGGCAGTACGGAGCCTTATTCGATGCCGCCCAAAGTTTGTCAGACGATTTGAACAAAATAATCAAAGATTCAATAGCTAATCAAAAAATCCTGATTCAACTCGGAGCTTGGATTGTTACCAAACAAGGACAAACTCCCATTCATTTGGCAGGTTTCGATACGCTCCAAAAAGGCGATAATTACGTAGTAGAAAGGTTTAATTTTCAGTTGAGCGATGCCCAACAGCAACAGCTTAAAACATTTTCGGATTTAATAACTGACACCAACCAAAGTGGAAAAATAACGAATCAGGAAGTGATGCAGCTCGTAACGGATGTTTTTCAAAACACAGCCACTTTCAAATCTTTGGCCAGTTTACGTGATTTCGCTAAAAATCTGGTTGATAAATACAAAACCCAAGCACCCGAAGTCATCGCACAGGTTCGACCCGTTTTTATCGACTTGCAAAATTATGCCAATAGCTTAAAGGCTTTGAGCGAAAAATATAAAAATCCTACCTCGGCACAAGGCATGAGTTCGCAGCAATTTCTACTACAAACGCAAAGCGATTTGAGTAATCTATACAATACCACCAACCGATTAATTGTTGATACGCTCAAAAATAAATACATTCCTTTGGTTCAGAAACTTACCAATCAAGCCGTAGGCGAGATAAAAACCGACTTAACTGCCCTACAAACTCAACTCAATGGCGTTGTAACGGGTATCAACAGCGACTTAGAGAACCTCAATTCCGCCAAAAACGAATTGATAGGTTTTTTCAAAGGCAGTAGTTTTGACGAAAGTACACTTCAATTTTCGGATTTGAATACAAAATTGGCCTTTAATGCTCTGCCGTCTGAAACTGAGTTTTCATTGAAAGATACAGGTTTTCGGGAAGAAGGAGATTTTGTAGTTATAAAAATTGGTACAAGTACAGGGCAAAGCCCAACCAAAACACTCGAAACCGACCGAATTTATTTGTTTAAAGTGCTTCCGAGCGTACATACAACCGTAGGTGTAATTTTTGCCGACCCACATTCTCAGAATTTGCCTATCAAAACCGTTTTTCAACCAGCGGCTTCATACAGTTTTATCATGACTGGTCTTTTCGACAAGAAACTTCGCCGAAAATCAGTGAGTTATAATAAATACTTTGGTTTGGGTTGGGGGCTAAACTTCGCTTCAATGGATTTTAATAAAGATGATGTACCCGAATTGGGCGTTGGACTTACAGTTTCGCTCTTTAAAGATTGGCTGCAAGGTGGCATCGGCTACAACGTTCCGAATGATAAACGCTATTGGTTTTTCAGTGTGAAAATTCCACTCCCAACTTTTAGTTTTGGCAGTGTGCAAACTGGCGGAAACAACTAAAACTTCTTAGAATACTATTTTTGTAAATCTGAAGCGTTGATACTTTTCAACGCTTTTTCATTTTTAAGCAATAAAAAAGCACAACAAAAGCTTAAAATTGATAGTTTTACGCTTGAATCAACAATTAAAATTTAACACTAAATGAAAAAGCTTCTGATGTCTGCACTTTTGTGTGTGGGGCTACTCTCGGCCAATGCACAAATGAAAGCAGAAGACGTAAAAACATTCACACTAAAAAACGGCATGAAATTTTTAGTGATTGAAGACAGTTCTATTCCCAACGCCAACATGTATTTGTTCTACCGAGTAGGTAGTCGCAACGAATACCAAGGAATTACGGGCCTCTCGCACTTTTTTGAACACATGATGTTTAATGGTGCAAAAAAATACGGCCCAAAAATGTTTGACCGCACCATGGAATTTAACGGCGGAGCAAACAACGCCTACACCACCGAAAACGTAACGGTTTATACCAACTGGTTTCCATCATCAGCCACCGAAGTAATTTTCGATTTAGAAGGCGACCGCATCGCAACATTAAGCATCGACCCAAAAATGGTTGAAAGTGAAAGAGGCGTAGTGTTAAGCGAACGTAGCACAGGACTCGAAAACTCAAAATGGAGATTACTTTCTGAAACCGTTCAAGGCACAGCTTTTCAAGAACACCCCTACCACTGGCCAGTCATTGGTTATGAAGATGATATGAAAAACTGGAAACAGTCAGATTTGGAGCGATATTTCAAGACGTATTATGCTCCAAACAACTGTGTAACTGTCATTTCGGGAAATGTAAAATTCGACGAAGTAAAACGTTTAGCCGAAAAATACATTGAGCCAATTCCAGCCCAGCCCGAACCACCAAAAGTAATGATTGTTGAGCCTCCGCAAACGGGCGAACGCCGTGTTTGGGTGCAAAAAGATGTTTCTACACCTGCCTTGATGATTGCCTATAAAGTGCCAGAATCGAAAAACGAAGATTATTATGCACTTACTATTTTGAGCGATATTCTAAGTAGTGGAAATTCTTCTCGTTTATATAGCTCATTAGTAGATAAAAAGCAATTGGCAACCCAAGTTTTTACCAATTTTGGCGAAAGTTTCGACCCAACTTTGTTTGGTATTTATGCAACAGCCGCCGCTAAAGTCAACGAAAATGATTTAGAAAAGGCGATTTATGAAGAAATAGAGAAGATTAAAACCGAAGGTATTACAGAAAAAGAATTACAGAAAATCAAGAATCAGAAATTGATGGAATTCTACGGTCAAATCGAAACCATCAACGGAAAATCGAATAATATCGGTACGTATGAAGTTTTCTTTGGCGACTACAAAAAAATGTTTGATGCTCCAGCGGCTTTCAATAAAGTGACGGTCGATGACATCAAGAATGTAGCAAAAAAATATTTCAAGAAAACCACTCGTACTGTCGGTATTCTGAAAGCTAATACGGAGGAATAAGGTAGTTTTTGCCTGTGAGAACACAGGCAACGGCTAAAATATTTAAAATTTATTTTGCGTAAAAAACTAATAATGAACGCTTTACTGTGGACTGCCGACCGTTGACGGTGGACTACTTACTCTCAAATCTCTTGTCTAATCATGAATAAATATATCAAAATATTCGTCACCGCCACTTTGGCTATTTGCCTAAGTAGCACACTTATTTTGGCACAGAATTATCAGTTGCCGAAATACGAAAAGTTTAAATTGCCCAATGGCCTAACCGTCTATTTAATGGAGCAAAAAGAAGTACCAGTCATTAGCGTTTCGGCGGTTTTATCTGCTGGGGCTATCTACGACGGAACAAAAGCAGGTTTGGCTTCACTGACGGCCACAGCTCTCAAACACGGCACAAAAAGCTATACAAAAAGTCAAATCGACGAAGAACTCGATTTCATTGGAGCTTACGTAAACACTTATGCCTCTAAGGAATCGGCTGGTTTATCTGCCAAATTTGCTGCTAAAGATAAAGAAAAGGTATTGGGTATCATCAAAGAGATTTTGCTCGAACCAGCTTTCGACAATGCCGAATTTGAAAAAGAAAAGAAACGTTTGCTAAGCAATCTCGACCAACAACGAGAAAGCCCACGTTCGATTTTACCAGCGTATTTCGATAAATTTATGTACGGAAACCACGTGTATGGCAATATCATTCAAGGACAAAAATCAAGCGTTAGCCCATTGACAGTCGAAGACATTAAAACGTTTTACAAAACTAATTATTTGCCCGAAAGCTCGGCTATTGCAGTTGTTGGAGATTTCAATAGTGCCGATATGAAAAGTACACTAACAACTCTTTTTGGAGCATGGAAAAAAGGCACAAAAGCCCAAGAAAACTTAGCAGCCAAGCCAATCGCAAAACAAACGGATAATCGTGTTTTACTTATCAATAAAGATGATGCCCGTGAAACAACTTTCAATATCGGAGCAGCAGGTATCAGTCGAAATAACCCAGATTTTGTAGCCATTGAAGTAATCAATACCTTGTTTGGTGGAAGATTTACCTCAATGCTCAACGATGAACTTCGTGTAAATACAGGCCTTACTTACGGAGCAAATAGCCGTTTTAGTCCACTCAAGAATGGTGGAACATTCGCTATTTCAACTTTCACCGCCAACAAAACTACCGAAGCAGCCATTGATAAAGCCTTAGAAGTATTGGATAAACTTCACAAAAATGGTATCGACGAAAACTCTTTGGCTTCGGCAAAAAATTACGTAAAAGGCCAATTCCCTCCACGCTATGAAACTGCGGGCCAATTATCGGGTTTACTGACGCAAATGTTTTGGTATAATTTCGATGAATCATTCATCAATAATTTCGAGAAAAACGTAGATGGCCTTACGCTCGAAAAAGCAAAAACAATCATTAGCACTTATTTTCCGAAAGATAAATTACAATTTGTAATGGTAGGAAAAGCAGCCGAGATTAAGAAAATTGCTGAAAAATACGGCCCAGTAACCGAAGTGCAAATCAAAGAAGAAATTAAGGAGTAAACTGCCTTCGGCTTCGCTCAGGCAACACTTCAACTTTATTTAAATAGCACTATGACTTCGCTCAATAACCAAAACTTATTGAGCGAAGTCATAGTGACAAAAACTATCCATTATTTCTAATTCCCTCTAAAATCTCAGCACCGCCACTTCTCAAAACATTATTCGCTAATTCTTCCCCTAATTTTTCGGCTTCAGAAGCAGGTTTTGAATCATTTTTCTTCACAATCATTTTTCCATCAAGGCTAATAATACCAGAAGTCATGCTCAAAGCTAACCCTTCGCCTTTTTCTTCAGCTACGCACCATCCAAACGAAGGAATCGAACAACCACCTTGCAACCTACGTAAATATGCCCTCTCGGCTAATAAACACAGCTCTGTAACTTCATCATTAATCAAACGGCGAATGGCCAAACGTTTTTCCTCTGATAAGTTTTTGGCAGCTTCAATGGCCACACAACCTTGCCCAACGGGAGGTGTAAATTCGGAAGTTGGTAATTGCTCAACAATCATTTCATGATAGCCCATTCGATGCACACCTGCGTAAGCCAGCAAAAGAGCATCGCATTGCCCTTCTTCGAGTTTACGTAGGCGAGTTTGCAAATTCCCACGCATATCCACAATCTTTATGTGCGGATAATAATGACGAAGCATGGCCACTCTTCGAGTAGAAGACGTACCTACTACAAAACTTTCTCCGCTACTAAGTGACAAGTTTTTATTAAAACTCACCAAAACATCAGCAATTTTTTCACGCTCGGTGAAAGCGATAATTTCCAAATCATCGGCTAATTCTGATTGTAAATCTTTGGCGGAGTGAACCGCAATATCAATCTCTCCCGAACGTAGTTGGTCTTCTAACTCCTCCGTAAAAACACCTTTACTACCTATTTTCGATAAAGCACGGTCGAGAATTTTATCACCTTTGGTTTCAATAATTACAATCTCTGTCTCAATACCATCAGCTTTGAGCTTTTCTTCCACATAATAAGCCTGCCAAAGAGCCAATTTACTACCACGTGTACCTATTTTTATTTTCATATTTATTTGTGAAGCGAACCAAAGGTTCGCTTTTATTACTTTTTTCTTAAAACACTTACGAAATTTTGAGCATCTCAGTCAAAACCAATAACTAATTCCCAAATAACCAGCCCTACCGCATCAATCGAGCAATAGCCAACGAAATATCCAAGAAAATCATTTTTGCTCGTCCATTTCTTTCTATGTGATAATGAGATTCACTCAACAATTTAGTGATTGACTCTAAATTATTGATATTCAAAACATTAGAGAATTTCTGAACAAATACTAATTCGTCTCCTTCTAATCTAATCAGATTTTCACCACCGTGGCGATACAAAAATATTTCTCTGAAAATACTCAAACCATATTCAAGCATAGCCTTTTGATATTCTTTTCCTTTGGCATCAAACTCATCAGCCATAGGTACTAATTTCAACACATTTAGAGCATAGCACATTCGCATCCAGTTGGCAAACCATGCGTGTTGGTCATCATCAGTCTTATGGGCTATCTCCAAAGCATGATTCAAATTTCCGTTGGAAAGATACGCAATTTGCTTCGCTCTATCGGGTCCAATTTCATGTTTTTGTGTGAGATAAGCTACAATTTCTTCATCCGTAAAATTACGAACAGCAATACGTTGTGTACGAGAAATAATCGTTGTCAATAATTTGTCTGAACTATTCGCTACCAACAAAAACAATGTCTGTTCAGGTGGTTCTTCCAAAATCTTTAAAAGAGCATTTCCTGCGGCAATATTGAGCATTTCTGCTTGCCAAATAATGGCTATTTTATAACCGCCCTCATAAGATTTTAAAGAAAGTTTCTGTATCAACTGACGCGACTCTTCGGCTGGAATATTTCCTTGTTTGATAGCAATATGTTCGAGCCAGTCAGAAAGCGTTCCGTAAGGCGTATCTTTTACAAAAGTACGCCATTGCGGCATAAAGTTTTCAGAAATAACCGATTTACCTCCCGCAGTAGGAAAGATATAATTAACATCGGGATGAGCCAACTTACCCATTTTCGTACAGTTCGGGCATTTTCCGCAAGCATCATTAACCTGCTTGTTTTCACAGTTAATATAGGTTGCATACGCCAACGCCAATGCTAAGTTTGCACTACCCTCTGCCCCATGAAAAAGCTGAGCATGTGCAACATGATTATTGTTAACTGCTTGAATCAACGATTGTTTTACATCGTCTAAACCTATAATTTCTCGAAAAAGCATTTGAAAATAGATTCAAGGAAGTATTCATTTCGAGTAAAGACTTCCTTATGAATACTTCTTTATTTTTTAAAATCATGAACATGCTTTAATATAGCGATGTCCTTCTCTGTCAACTCTTTATTACGTCGAGCCATCGTAGCTTTAATTACCTCCAATGCTTTATCGAAACGATAATCTACGTATTCGGTATCGGCTCCACCCCACATAAATGAAGGGATATGCTTATCTTGAAACCCTGCTCCAAAAATATTCGAGCAAACCCCCACTACAGTTCCTGTATTAAACATCGTACTGATACCTGCCTTTGTATAATCACCCATGAATAAACCACAGAATAGCTCACCAGTCTTCTCTAATTTATCTGTGGCATAATTATAAAGTTTTACCTCAGAATAATCATTTTTAAGGTTCGAATTATTACAATTAGCCCCTAAATTACACCATTCACCAATGACCGAAGCACCTAAAAAGCCATCGTGTGCTTTGTTAGAATACCCAAAAATAACCGAACTACCCACTTCACCACCCGCTTTACTGTAAGGCCCAAGTGTAGTATTAGGTCGAATTTTACTTCCCCAAACCACAACACTTCCCTCATCAACCGAAACTGGACCAATCACAATCGAGCCTTCTTGTATGGTAGCGTTTTTACCAATATAAATTGGGCCTTGTTCGGCATTTAAAATAACCGATTTGATACTTGCCCCTTCTTCAACAAAGATATTCTCAGCACCATAAACACGTGTAAAAGGGTCTGTAATTTCCTCTGATTTTCGTCCTTGGGTGATTACCTTAAAATCTGCTTTTATTTGTTCACCATTTTCTAAGAAAATATGAGGTAATTGGGTAATGATACTGACCTCACTCTCAAATTTTTTGGGTTGAAATGGTTGAAAATTTATAGGAAAAGAAAGTTTTTGGGTAGTTCGAAGTGCTAATATATTACCATTATCATCAACTAAATACTCATCAACATTCAATTTATCAATTTCAAGAAGCAAGTTTTTGTTCGGACAAACCGCACCATTGATATAAATATTCAGCGAACTCTCAGCTGTAATTTCTTCTAAATACCGTTTTGAAAGACACGTAACTTTTGTTTTTAGTCTAAATGCCCATTTATCTCTTATAGTCAAGATACCACATCGAATATCGGCAACTGGACGAGTAAAAGTAAAAGGTTTTAATTGATTTCTGATTAACTCATCATCAAAAAGTATATACGCCATTTAAATCGAAAGTTAGTAGGCTGCAAAATTACGAAAAAATACTGGGGAATATTAATATAGAGGACTATGAATAGGCAATAAAGTAGCTACGCATGAATATTTTGATGAACAATTTCTACACTATTTGGGGATTAAAATGAGTATAATCCCGTCAATTCAAGCATACTATTAACCGAATAGTAAGCTAATATAGATTTACAAGAGTCTCGGTAAGGAGTATATGTATGAAAAGTTGCGTTTCAATGAAAAAAGCAGAGAAACTATCTTCTTATCATTTTCATAGTTAAATAATGCAAAGAAGGCGAGCTTGCAAGCTACCTTTAAATCGAAACATCGCACCGCTACACTTCCGAGTTTGAACTGGTAAACACTTTACGTCAAACGTTTTGTCAGTACCATCGGCGGTACGGCTTAGCTTAAACGCAAAAAAGTCTCACCATTTCTGATGAGACTTTTGCTCTAATAAAATTCTGGCGTCTACCTACTCTCCCGAGTTTGAACTCAGTACCATCGGCGGTGCGGGGCTTAACTTCTCTGTTCGAGATGGGAAGAGGTGAACACCCGCCCTATAAACACCATGAAGCTCTTTCGACTATGACTTGACTTTGATGTTATCTCATGTCTCTTGTCTATCGTCTA